>Ga0222717_10000003_pt1 | contig 280306 bp, 260 predicted proteins | sample C33_18DmetaG_FD_165053 | JGI IMG/M metagenome (GOLD analysis project Ga0222717, IMG submission 165053) | Estuarine water microbial communities from San Francisco Bay, California, United States - C33_18D | ecosystem: Environmental > Aquatic > Marine > Unclassified | place: USA: California... | reverse complement strand
CGGGTTCTGCGATAGGCTCTCATCGGGCGAATTGTACTGCCCACCCGGCGCGAGATTGCCGTCGGAATCGTAAACCATGAACTGTCCGTTCTGGTTCGTAATGGTTCCGTCGGCTTGAATGGTCATGGGACCTTGAATTGTAGCCTCGGCATACGCAATTGCCTCGGCCTGAGAGGCGAATCTACCAAATTCACCAAGCACTGGCTCTGGAGTTGGCTCGGGCAGCGGCTCTGGCGCAGGCACTGGTACAGCAACAAGCCCTTCATACGGTCCACCACCTGGTGCTAGATTACCGTCGGAGTCATAAACCATGATCTCACCGTTTTGGTTGGTAATAAACCCGTCCGGCTGAACAGTTAAAGTGCCTTGGCCATTGGCTTCGGCATAAGTGATGGCTTCGGCGACGGAGGCAAATCTACTTGGGTAATCTGACATGAATTAGCACCTTTTTAACTAGCCGAGATCGGTTTATTTGTCTCGTTTTTAATTTCTACTTTCTCTACGTTTGTTCAATAATTTAAGGTTGAATTATTCTGCAATATTTTCAACTAATAAGAACCGATTAGTAGCCGAAGAGTATGCTATCACTACGCCAAGCCCAGTAGATCACCTTATTTATTGACTATTTTTAGAAAAATTGAAATATAACCCTATGAGCTAATTTACAGTTAATACCTCTAGGCTAGGTAAATTTAATACGGAAATAACAAACTGCTCTGCCATCATAAAAGCGGTTTTAACCGCTTACTATTTGTATCAATTTAGGTTCGATCTGAATGCTATGGGCTAAGCTGCTAACCAGACTAAGTCAAACCGTAAACGAGGAGCTCCTTACGCAAAACGAGCTTCTCAAAGCGCAGGTGCTTGAGCTTCAACAACATCAGCAGGGGCGAATTCGGTACACTGAATTCTTCAAGCGCCATATGGCGCGCCTTGCCAAGGGGCTTTCGAATACAGCGTTAGAAGCCGCTTGTTTGGTAGTGAGGCCTAGCACTGTATTAAGGTGGCATCGCGAGCTAATCGCCAAAAAATTCGACGGCTCAAAGAACCGCAGCTACCCTGGGCGCCCGCGAATAGGCTCGGTTATTGAGAGCCTTATTGTCGAGATGGCCGAAGACAATCGCTGGGGCGCGCTACGAATTCAGGGCGCACTCAAACACATTGGTCATACCGTGTCCCATCAGACCGTGCTTAATGTTCTTAAGCGGCATGGGCTCCATCCTTCTCCTTACAGAATTGCTGATGATTCTTGGGCGAAATTTCTCAAAGTTCATTTAGCTGTTACTGTTGCGACTGACTTCCTCACGCAAGAAGTAATTACTGCCAAAGGCTACGTTACTTATTACACACTATTCTTCATAAGGCTCGATACACGACGCGTTCACGTTGCCGGTATTACGCAATACCCAAATCAAAATTGGATGCTGCAGGTTGCGCGGAATCTAACCGGAGTTGATGAGGCGTTCTTAGACGAAAGCCGCTATTTGATTTGCGACCGTGACACAAAATACACAAGGCAGTTTAGACGGTTTTTCAGAGAACACGGTATTAAGACAATTCGACTACCGCCTTATAGCCCTAACTTAAACGCCTATGCAGAGCGATGGGTTCGCTCAATAAAGGAAGATTGGCTTAATCATTTAGTCCTTCTAGGAGAGGGATCTTTGAGGCATGCTGTTTTCGAATATGTCGAGTTCTATAACCATGAGCGTCCGCATCAGGGGCTGGAGAACGAATTAGTTGTGTCTCAGTTGAGTGAGACTGCAACTAAAGGCCCTGTGAAGGTTAGATCTCGGCTTGGTGGGCTGTTGAACTTTTATTATCGATGATTTGGGATGAGTTTTTTGATATTACGCGCAGTACCAGTGATGGCTACGTCTTTTAATGTGGTGCTAACAAGTGAAACGCCAGTGGTGGCTGAACCAGAAGCCGTACCTGAAGCGATTACATTGAATTTCTCGATACCTTGAGCGTTAACAGAGACCGAACCGCTAGTCGCGACACCGTTAAGCGCTACTGTCATTTCGTCCGCTGTACCAACAGTAGTCGCAGCAGTCATACCCACAGTAACGTCTTTATTAGTGGCTAGAAGAAGAGTGTTCGGGATTGAGGCCACATTAGAAACAATCAAGTTCTCTAACGACCCGTTGCTGTAGATGTCAGTAAGACCAGACATCAATGTAGCGTCAACAGTTGTAGTAGTAACAGCGTTGACTGATAAGCCTTCAACAGATGAAGTCGTTACGCCAGTTCCGAGTGTGTTGCCACCAGCAGTAGAAGCAGTAATAGAGAGAGTATCTGTGCCTTCGCCGCCAGTGAGGTTGTCGCCAGCGTTAAGAGTATTAGTGGCTACTGTAGCTGCGGTTGCAATGAACGTATCATCGCCAGCGCCACCAGTGAAGGCCGCACCATTGTTCACACCTGTAGTGAGACTACTCAGCTTGCTCTAATAAGGGGAACACGATCTGCTGACCGATTTGTATACGGTTGAAATCTAACTCGGGATTGTACTGACGTAGCAACCAGATAGGAGTCGAGTAGCGGTTTCTGGCTATAGTGCCAATATTATCATTGCGCTTGACCTGGTATGACTCGACTCCCTGAATGCGATAGTTGCTGAAAAATTCCCCCTGCAGCTTGGAATGGAACGCCCTGCGAGTGCGTTCAAATTCCGCAATATTCACATTGGAAAAATCCAGAGCCAGACGCTTACCAACGATGACCGGGTCCTGGAACGCCATATTGTTTAATCTGCGCACGTCCCATGCTCGAATTCCCAACCAGTCTGCAAAATGCCCAAGAGTCTCTGAGGCTTGAACCTCCACCGTATTATTGCTCGCCACCGTATAATCAGACGGGTCGGCAGACAGGCTTTCAACCAGTCGCTCATTACTTTCACTAAGATCAATTACCGGATCCAAGGCCTCTGCCACGCTTTCCTCATCGGTAACGGGACCTTCTAGCTCCTGATTGTCAGGCAATACAGCGGCAGGGGGAATGCGCAACGCCAGTTGTTCCTCTAACTGCATTACTGGCTCCGAGATGGCCCCGATATCCGGCTCGCTAATTGCTTCCACTTGCACCTGTGCAGGCGGTGTCGGCGCAGGAGTCGTTTCAATAACCGCAACCTGAGCACTGTCACCCACATAGCCGGGCATGGTGAGTTTCTGGCCCGGATAAATTTTGTGGGGGTCTTGAAGACCATTTATACCCAATAACGCTTGCTCGGTGACACCATAGCGAGCCGCTATCAGAGAAACCGTATCGCCGCGGCGCACAGTATAGGCTCCTTCATCGGAAACTGCTGACGCGATCTGCAGAGGCTGGCTGCTATCCTGAGGCAGCAGAAGACGCTGACCTATCTGGATCCTGTTTCGACTGGGTAACTGATTCAATGCGGCGAGTCTTGTCACCGACGTATTAAAGCGTCTGGCGATGACGGACAGGCTGTCTCCGCGTTCGACGACATAGGCAACATCTGGTGTCTGTACCGAGAATTTGAACTGATTAGGTACCATCGCCAGGATGTCACCAGAGGGCACTACTTCTTCACGCACCTTGACAGTAAATCCCGATGGAATTCTTTTGTTTCCCTCCCAGACCACTGGGCGAAGGGCTCTATTGTCGACGCGCAACTGCTCCAGGCTAATTCCTATCGAGCTGGCAAAAACTTCTGCATCTATGAAGGAATCCGTTGTGATCTCGCGGAATTGCGGTGCGGGATTAAAACGCACCTCGCCGAAAAATTCATCTGCCCTATTCTCAACTTCAAGTACGGCGAGAAACTGCGCATAGAAATTACGCGACGCAAAGCCAAATGATCTCCCACGGTAATTCGCGACAATTTTTTCGATATCCGTTGTTTTCGTTTCTCTAACCGCCCTGGCAATTCCACCGGCGCCATGATTGTAGGCGGTAAGCGCCAAAGGCCAGGTTCCCAACACGCTATAGTTGTACTCAAGTAGACTCATGGCCGCATTGGTTGCGGTATAGGGATCCATCCTCTCGTCGACGATGTGATCGATACGCATGAAGCGTTGTCCGGTGGCGCGGCCAAATTGCCACATGCCCGCAGCCGATGCGCTAGAGAACGCACCCGGATTAAACGAAGACTCAACGTGGGGGAGCACGCCAAGCTCAAGCGGCAGTCCCTTCTCACGTACAACATTAACTATATGTTCTCGATAGGCGCCCGATCTTTGTAGGCCACCCAAAAATCTATCAGACTGCCCCAGCTGCCAGCGTACATTAGAAGCGGCGATGCGCAGGGTCTCGTTACTGACATTGTCTGGCCACAGGGCGAGTATATCCCGCTGAGGCCCTGTGAGTTGATCGCGCTTACCCGTCGCTAGCACCCTGAGGTCATCCTGAATCTGCTTGCGACGCGCTTCAATTAAGCGTCGATTGAGACGCATGTCAGTATAGATAACACTCAGATGCTGCGAGTCGTGTAGGAAACCACTCTGCGTGTCGACTTCGGTATACACACGAACCCAGAAGTTAACTGCCGGCTCTAATTCTGGGGGTCGGGGGAAAAGTGCAGGGTCTTGGGCCAGAGATTGCAGGGGCAATAGTAGAGAGATTTGCAGTAACAGCAGCGAAAACGCAGCGCGCCAGCTAAAGAATGCCTGCTTGCTATGCTGTGATTGTTGTACCGAATGGGTCAAACTGAACTAGCCTCATGAGCAACGGATGTTAACCGGCTAAAACATAGCAATAATGGGCTTAATCGCCAAGTGCTAATTGTCGCAGATAGAGGGGCTGTTGAGGCCAAAAAATGATGGCCGTAGCCGAAAGGCTAGGGAATATCGTCCAGTTCAGAGCCTTCCTTCACCGGCAGCATCAAGTCTTCCCGCGTCACATTCATATACAGGATGACATTCGAAGCAATATAGATAGAGGAATAGGTTCCGATCACCACACCGATAATAAGCGCAACGGCAAAACCCTGAGTTGATTCGCCCCCAATAAGAAGAATGGAGAAGAGTACCAGTAAGGTTGTTAACGAGGTGATTAATGTTCTGGATAAGGTCTGATTTAGCGAAGTGTTCACCATCTCTATCGGCGTACCCTTGCGCATGCGACGAAAGTTTTCACGAATTCGGTCAGATACCACGATGGTATCGTTCAATGAATAGCCGATGATCGCCAGTAATGCCGCCAACGTATTCAAATTAAACTCAATGCGAAACAGAGAAAATATTCCCAGGGTTATTATTAGGTCGTGTGCGAGTGCGACCACGGCACCGACGGAAAACTTAAACTGAAAGCGCATGGCGATGTATACCATGATGATCGCCAGAGCTACCAGCATTCCGATACCACCGGACTCGACCAGCTCGCCCCCTACCTTCGCACTCACATAATCGGAACCAAGCAGGGTGATCTGACTTCCGCTGCTGTTCTGCAACAATTCTGCTATGGACTCACCGACGATAACCGCTTGCGCCGCCTGATCTCCTACCTCGATACTCTCGTCGACCGGCAACAAGACTCGAATTTCTCTATCGGAACCGAACGTGACGACCACGGCATCTTCATAGCCATTATCGCGAAGTGTCTGGTTCACCTCTTCTACCACCACCGAATCTGAATAACTCAGACGAACCGAGGTGCCCGACGTAAAGTCCAAACCAAATTCTAATGAATTGACCGCCAGAGAAATGATGGAAACAATAATTAGAATAATTGAAACGACGCCCGCTATTTTGCGGTAGCCCATAAAATCGAATTCTTTTTCAGTTAGCATAGTTATTCTTTTCCCACCGGCAGGCTTAGGCCGCTTTGGCCTTCTTGCGAAAATTACCTATGGATAGTGTCTTCACCGATTTACCACCATAGATCAAATTCACTATAGCTCTGGTTCCAACGATAGCGGTGAACATTGAGGTGATAATTCCGATCATCAGAGTGATAGCGAAGCCTCGTACCGGTCCGGTACCGATCGTATACAGTACTGCAGCAACCAGAAACGTAGTTAGGTTAGCATCTAGGATCGTGGTAAAGGCGCGATTGTAGCCCGCGTCGATGGCCTGCTGCGGTGGCGCCCCATTGCCCAACTCTTCACGTATTCTCGTGAAGATGAGGACGTTAGCGTCAACCGCCATACCAACTGTTAGAACAATACCTACGATACCTGGCAATGTGAGTGTCGCCGGAATGATCGAAGACATCACCGCCACGATCATGAGGATGTTCATTATCAATGCGGCGTTGGCCGCCATGCCGAAGGTGCGATAATAGAAGAACATGAAGATAACCACGAGGCCGGCTGCAACCTGCACACCCAGCAGGCCTTGGTCGAGGTTTTCTTGCCCCATAGACGGCCCAATAACCGACTGCTCTACAATCGTCATAGGAGCAGCCAATGAGCCTGAGCGAATTAATGGAGCCAGATCACTGGCCTCACGCGGCGTCAAACCGGTGATACTGAACTGCCTTCCTAATGGCTGCAGAATAGTAGCGTGAGTGATTAGTTCTTTGTCTTCATAGAACTCAATCTCTTCTACTTCCTCGCCGTCCTCGTTAACACTTGTAACGGTGCGAGACTTAGTCTCGATTAACAGCACATCCATGCGTCGATTCACATTATCGCGAGTCGCGCGGTTCATTTGATTTCCACCCTGCGCATCGAGACTCAATAGAACCTGAGGCTGGCTGTTCTGATCGAGTGAATACACCGCGTTGCTAACACGATCTCCTTGCAAGATTACGTCGTTATCTACATTGACTGGAATACCCTCGTACTCATAAGTCTCATAAGTCAAACTAGAGGCGCCTAATTCTGCTTCGAGGTGGAATTCCAGTGTAGCGATACGCTGCAAAATTCTAATCGCCTGAGCTGGATCCTGCATACCTGGCAGTTCTACCACGATTCTGTCAGACCCCTGCTGCTGCACCGTGGGTTCCGAAACACCTAGCGTATCCACACGATTCAGCAAGGTCGTTCTGTTTGCCTGCAAGGTGTCGTTCTGAATCTGCAGCGCCGTAGCAGGTGTCATACGCATATCCAGGATAAACACCCCTTGCGCCTCCCGATTCTGAAACTGCAGTTCGGGAAAAACATCAACGAGTTCTGATCTAGCCTGACTGCGATCATCCGCGTCCGCGAAGCGAACTTCTAAATGAGAATTCGAGATCAGATTCAGCCCACGACTTCGAATCCTCTGCTCTCTTAAGATGGTTCTGACATTACTCAAATTGTCTTCCATGCGACGCGTTAGCGCGGCGTCCATGTCGACTTCCATGAGGAAATGCACACCGCCCTGCAAGTCCAAGCCCAGGTTCATCTTTCCCGCGCCAATGGCTTGCAGCCAACCCGGCGTAGTAGGCGCAAGGTTGAGGGCTACGATATAACTATCACCCAAAGCCTCTTCGATCGCTGTCTTCGCCCGCAATTGGTCGTCCAGGTTATTCAAGCGAATAAGAATGCTCTCGCTATCTACCTCCTCACCGAAGAATTGAACCTCGGCCGCTTCCAGAGCCGACATGATGGTGGGTAAGTCCCCCTGACTTAACTCTGTTAGCTCATGGGATATCTGTAGGGCAGGGTCATCTGGATAGAGGTTAGGCAGGGAATACATGAAACCCCAGATAACCACTAAGAGAATGAGAATATTTTTCCAGGCCGGGTATTTGTTCAACATATTGAGTTACCAGCTAGTTCTTGTTCGTCGGTTTGTAAACGCGTTACTTCAAAAGTCCGGCGTAACTAGATCTGATTGATTGTTCCTTTTGGTAGGACCGCTGCGACTGAAGATCTCTGCAACTTGAGTTCTACATTCGGCGCAACTTCCACGGCAATGTAGTCATCGCTCACCTTAGTAACCTTGCCCATAAGCCCGCCCGAGGTCATCACTTCATCACCCTTGGAGACGCTGGAAATAAGCTCTTTATGTTCTTTGGCTCGCTTCGATTGCGGACGCCACAAAATCAGATAAAAAAGGACGAACATGCCGCCGAATAGAATTAGGTTGTACGTCATAGACGGTTGCCCCGCCGCTTCCTGGGCATAGGCTGTAGGGAAGATAAAATTCATGAATGACTCTCTCAGGGAAATAGTAAAATCGTTCAGGCAAATAAAGACAGGGATTGTACCCCGCTTCAATGCACTACTTATATTGCTAATTTTAGTTAGCCAGCTTTATATCGACGTTCACGGCGTCTTACTCTTGTGAGCCGTTTTCTGCAGCGTCTGGCTATTGACTGCAAACCCGGGATCGATCTGCTTTCCGACCACTTTCTCAGTAATTTGGGATTATTGCTTTATTTTCAAGTGCCTAGATCGAATAATCAGGACAATTTTTGCTGATCTTCTTCAAACTGGCTGACAAAGGCGCTCAATCTACCCTGTTCTATTGCCCCACGCAAACCCGTCATCAGGGACTGATAGTAGTGCAAATTGTGAATCGTATTGAGCTGCGCTCCAAGCATCTCGCGGCATTTGTCTAGATGATGCAGATAGGCTCGGCTGAAATTCTGGCAGGTATAGCAGCTGCAATTGTCGTCCAGAGCAGCGGTGTCGTTACGGAATCGACTATTACGCAGTCTGAGCAAACCCTGAGAGGTAAAAATATGGGCATTGCGTGCGTTTCGTGTGGGCATGACACAGTCGAACATATCGATCCCCTCACTGACGGCATGGACGATATCGGCAGGTGTACCTACTCCCATCAGATAACGCGGCTTTTCTACGGGCAGCCTTTGACCACAGAACTCAACTATCGCCCGCATCTCTGCCTTGGGCTCTCCGACGGAGAGTCCGCCCAGGGCATAACCGTCGAACCCCAGCTCCATAAGGCCCGCCAGTGATTCCTCTCGTAGCTTTTCGAACATGCCGCCCTGAACAATGCCAAACAAGGCAGATTTATTGTCGCCGTGGGCCGCTACGCAGCGCGCTGCCCAGCGCATTGATAGCTGCATGGAGTCTCGTGCTTCCGTTTCCGTGGCGGGATAAGGGGTACACTCATCAAACACCATGATGATATCCGAACCTAGTTGATGCTGAATCTCTATGGCATTTTCGGGACCCAAAAAAATTTCTGCACCGTCGACCGGAGACTTGAACTTCACCCCCTGCTCTGAAATCTTGCGCATCTCACCCAGACTAAATACCTGAAAGCCACCTGAGTCCGTCAAGATAGGCCGGCTCCAACCGGTAAAGTCGTGCAGATCACCGTGATTCATGATGACTTCGGTACCCGGTCGCAACATGAGATGAAAAGTATTGCCGAGGATTATGTCGGCCCCGGTATCGCGAACCTGTTGCGGACTCAGACCTTTGACACTGCCATAGGTACCGACAGGCATAAAGGCTGGCGTAGCTACTTCGCCCCGCGGAAACTGCATGGCGCCGGTTCTGGCCTTGCCATCGGTGGCATCTATCTGAAATTGCATATGACAGTTGGGCATGATTAACGCTTTCTTAAATTCTCTTGTTTAGCTATCGATCAATGTTCACGAGTAGCACGGAATTCTATATCCGGCCAGCGTTCTTCCATCAGACTGAGGTTCACTCTTGTGGGCGCAAGATAGGTCAGATATCCACCGCCATCTATAGACAGGTGCTCATGCGCCTTCTTCTTGAATTCTTCCAGCTTGGCCTTATTCCCGGAATCCACCCATCTGGCAACATTGACCGTAACTGGCTCGTAAATACAGTCGACCTTGTATTCATCTTTTAATCGAAAGGCCACCACTTCAAATTGAAGGACACCTACAGCGCCGACTATCAGATCGTTGTTGCGCAGCGGCAGAAACACCTGAGTTGAGCCCTCTTCGGAAAGTTGAGTGAGCCCCTTCTGCAGTTGCTTCATTTTAAGCGGATCTTGTAGTCGTATTCGTCTAAATAGTTCTGGAGCGAAATGGGGAATACCGCGAAACTTCAGTTCCTCGCCGGTTGTGAAGGTATCTCCAATCTGAATCGTCCCGTGATTATGCAGGCCTATAATATCGCCTGACACAGCAGACTCTGCCTGCTCTCTGTCGCCGGCCAGAAAAGTAACCGCGTCCGCCACTTTCACATCCTTGCCAATGCGCGTGTGCCGCATCTTCATACCCTTGGTATACTCTCCGGAACAGATTCTCATGAACGCGATTCTGTCACGATGCTTCGGATCCATGTTTGCCTGAATCTTAAAAACGAAGCCGCTAAAGTCCTTCTCTTTAGCACTTACGACCCGCGTCTCCGTTTCTCTGTCCTGCGGCTGGGGAGCCCAGTCTACAAAATCCTCAAGCATTTCTTTTACACTAAAATTTCCCAGAGCCGTACCAAAATAAACAGGGGTCAGGTCACCCTTTAAATATGCCTCTCTGTCAAAATCATGGCTGGCACCGCGCACCAGCTCTATCTCGTCTTTAAAATCTTGCGCATAGCTTCCGAGAAGCTCTTTCGTCTCAGGGCTGTCCAAACCATCTATAACAACTTCTTCGGGAATTTTATTTCCCTGGCCCTGTTGATAGACATGAATCTTGTCTTCATACAGGTTATAGACGCCCTTGAATTCCTTGCCCATACCTAGCGGCCAGTTTATCGGCGCACACTTTATGTTTAGCACCGTCTCGATCTCATCGAGAATCTCAATAGGGTCACGAATATCTCTGTCCAGCTTATTGACGAAGGTGAAGATCGGAGTGTCGCGCAGACGACAGACATCCATCAACTTGATTGTTCTCTCTTCTACACCCTTTGCTCCATCTACAACCATGAGGGCGGAGTCAACAGCGGTCAGAACGCGGTAAGTGTCTTCGGAGAAATCTTCATGGCCGGGTGTATCCAGCAGATTCACCATGCGCCCCTTATAGGGGAACTGCATCACCGATGAGGTAACCGAGATACCACGCTGCTGCTCCATCGCCATCCAGTCCGATGTCGCGTGACGATCGGATTTCTTACTCTTTACCGAGCCTGCCACCTGAATCAGGTTGCCGAATAGCAATAATTTTTCCGTGATGGTGGTCTTACCAGCATCGGGATGGGAAATAATAGCCATAACGCGCCGGCGCCCTATTTCGTCGTTAAGTGCTTCAATGCCCATGCTGATATGCCGTGTTGTGATCTTAGAGAGTGCAGTACAAGCTCTCTAGCCAGATTGCAGAAGTAGTAGATCGTCTGTCCATTCAAATCGGGCGCGATTATAGCAGCAGGGAGCAAGACTAGGGAAACCGATCGCTAGCACTGGCCTACAGATGGGCTGCCGGTTACTCTACAATATCTAAAAACACGACTAAGTAACTCAGCACAAGGAATCGCCGATATGGATTTCACCCTATCTGACCAACAAGTAGCGCTCAAGCAATCAGTGCAGAAGTTTGCCCAGAAGGAACTCCCTGATATCGCCAGACAAATAGAAGAGTCTGACGAACCCCCAGGCATCGAATTACGCAATCGCTACGCTGAACTGGGCTATCTTGGCGTTAATCTCGACGAGAAATACGGTGGCGCAGGAATGTCCCACCTCGACGCCGTAATAGTCCTCGAGGAGATCGCCAAGGTCTCCATTGCTGTGGCCTTTCCCATCTTCGAATCCTGCTTTGGCCCTAGCCTTGCGATCGCACATTTTGGTAGCGACCAGCTACGCGAGAAAATACTGCCAAGAGTCTGCTCCGGCGAGATTGTAGTCGCGGTCTCCATGTCCGAGCCCGACGCCGGATCAGCGCTTACCGACCTGACAACCCAGGCCAGGGTCGAGTCTGACCGCCTGGTTGTTAATGGGAATAAACGCTGGTGTTCTGGCGCCGGTCATTCCGAGGCCTATGTTGTCTACTGCCGCATGGACGATATCCCCGGAGCGAAAGGCATCGGAGCGGTAGTCATAGAAAAAGGCAGCGAAGGATTCAGCTTTGGCAAGCGTGACCATCACATGGGTTTTCGCGGAGTGGCTAGCGCCGATATGTATTTCGACGACGTGGAAGTTCCCAAGGAAAACGTGCTTGTCGCTGCGGGAGGCTTCGGCAAACTCATGGACGCATTCGATCTGGAACGTTGCGGTAACACAACCATGTCTCTCGCCGTTGCACAGTCGGCATTCGACTACGTTCTGCAATACTCTCAGGAGCGCCGGCAATTCGGTAAGTCACTGATTGATTTCCAGGCTGTGCAATTACAGATTGCCGAGATGAAAATGCGGCTAGAAGCGGCACGACTTCTGCTGTATCGAGCCGTAGTCAACGCCGAGAAAGGCCTGCCCTCTATCGCCGAAAGCTCGGTCGCCAAATGTTTCGCCAATGAAGCTGCGCGCGAGGTGACAGGCAAAGCCATGCAACTCATGGGCGGCTATGGCTATTCGAAGGAGTATCCCCTGGAGCAGAAGTTGAGAGATGCCTGGGGATGGGGTATTGCTGGCGGTGCCATCGACATTCAAAAGGTCAATATAGCAGCAGCTCTGGTCGGCAGACGCTTCAATCAGCGCGCAAAGTAATCTAAAAACTGACTAGTGAAGTACTGCGCTTTCCGGCTTGGCTTTGCTCTCCGCAAATTCCGGATGCAAGACGTCGCTGCGTTTCGCTAGCAGCAAATCGTGTCTGGCAAGTCTATCGTACTCATCAGAGGCACAGACATCGATGTCTTCCAATAAAACACAAACCACGTCATCGTCTTCAATGTCGACCACGATGCAGGGTTTGAATCCGACAATCGTATTCAGTGAAGCAAGTGCACCAACTTCGCAGCTGTGCGCAGGGTACAAACTATTAGACTCTTTCAATAAGCCATAGGAAGTGAAGGCAACGCCGAACCCTGCTGCCGCGACAATATGTATAATCTCGATGATTGCAGGGTCGCTTAGATCGATCCGAACCGTTTCGGATATCAGCTGATTATTTGCCAGTTGTTTTTGATTGACCAGCTCCAGGAACAGACTGATATCTTCCTGATTCCATTCGAGGGTCTCTTCTTTCTCTGAGCGACTGCTGTCGGATGAAAGGCTGAGTACACTGGTCTCAATTGTAAGGTCTTTAACTTCAGTTTCCGGGGGGCAAGGAACTACCATGGCAACAGAGCAATAGCCTTCGCTACTCTCGGCACTCAGACGCCATAGAAAGGGAATGTCAGCGGTTAACTCAATCATTTTCTAATGCTATATAGCTAGTGAGGGTTCAAACATAGCACATTCTATTGGTCGGTTTAATCTGAATCTCAATCGCGGCCTTTCAGCTGGATTAGGCGCAATTTTAAACTAGCCACTTAGCGCACACTGCTGAAGCGCTCTCAAGTAAGCTTCCTTAAGCCATTGAGGAACTTGAAAAATTCGACTTACAGATGATAATTATTTTTTCCACAGATTCTGTGGATAACTCAGTGCATAAATCGCCAAGAATAGCTTCAAGCCTCGGAATTACGCTCGCATGGCACAAATTGATCAATTTTTAGCCAATGAGTTAAATCTATATTATTCAGTTACTTGCGAGTTTTGGAATTTACAATCTAAAATAAAACCTGCTTATTTTTAGTGTTTTATGACAGGAGCTTCATTTTTGTGCATAAATTAGCGCGGCAAACGCAATTTCGCAAATGTAAGAATTCCTTTATCACTGTTTTTATTGAAGTTTTTCAGTCTATAATACCGTTCGTTCTCGCAGCTAAATTGCCAGGTTTTACCCAATCACCATGATCAATATCCCACTGAAGCTCACCGTTGTCGTCTGCCTAGCTCTAATCGCAGTTATCTCAGCAATGACATGGACAATCCTGCGTACGAATCGACTCTAATCCGCGGCTCAAGAATTGGCTCTAACAGTATCTGAGGAAAGTTTTACAATTGACTATCCTGCCACCCTGATCGAAAACTTGCACCCCGATTATCTAGCGCAGATTCCACCCAGAAGCCTGCTGCGCTATCTGAATAACGCGACACAAAGATTGGGGTCATTAGATTCCCTGATAAGTATCCGCGGCAGCACTGACATTCCCCTGCTATCCATAGGGGATAAGGCTACCTCGGCAAATTATGAAGTCGAGCTCAGCTTTCGCAATACACCCGCAAGCCTTCAACTCGAAATGCTACTTACTAACAACCAATGGCTAATATCCAAATTCGACATAGTAGCCGATGTACTTGCCAACTAGGCGGCTGCGTTAGCGCACTATAAGCTGATACACGGACGGTACCAGGAGAGTCGCACACACCAGTGCCAGTAACACATCGCGATCTAAATGGTACTGCAACAGTGTTGCATCGGGCAGATTAATGGCAAAAACGCCGAGTATCACGATGACTAAAAAGATGACGTTCTTGCTCAGCAACATGCCCGCTACCACAAACGCAATAGAAAAAGCGAAGAGGTAATTATTCTCCAGCCCAAAGCGGGCCAGAATTTCATTCGCTATAGCTATCCCCAAGGTAATGAAAACTACTGCACAATAAACAAGCGGCTGAATAAACTGTCTTTGTCGTTCCATACTAAAACCTCTCAAGCTAATCACTTTTAGTGAACTTGAAAAAGACTATAGAACAAGCGATGGGCTTAGGGGTGGTCAATGGCCCATAATATGAACTGGTTCAAACCCTAGTTATGCGCCAACCGTCACTTTCTCTGTAATATCCACGCTCAGGACTTTAGGGAGGGGACAAAAGCTGCAAAAACCCGGAATTTCGGCGGGAAAATACGGAATAAGAGCTTTCTCTTTAAAGAAGGATTCTTGGAACCTGAAAATGGTGCCGGCGGTAGGGATTCTTTCCACCGGCTTATCTGGCAAGCTTATTACACGATTTTATTCCGCAACAACACGCAGTAGTTGCTGATAGTCAGTGAGGCCCTGAAATATTTTAGCGATGCCATCCTGCTTCATGGTCTGCATGCCATCCTTAAGTGCCTGCGCGCGAATCGTGTCAAGCTCAGCCTTCTGATAGATCATTGCCTGCAGTTCATTCGTTCCCAACAGCAATTCGTGAATACCTGTTCGCCCTTTATAGCCAGTTCCACCGCAGTCATCACAGCCAACCGGCCCCTGCAACTCGATACTGTCCATATCCATCTCAAGCTCCTTGAATTCCTCACGGCCGTAAGCATCGATGAGATGGTTCAATTCTTTTTCATCAGGCTTATTGGGCTGCTTACACTTGCCATCTTGAGGCAGACGCCTCTCTGCAATATTCAACCTGGAAATAACTTTAATACGTGCTATCAATGCGGCACAGTGTTCCTTTGGTACCTTTAACAACTCTCTGCAGATCCCGTCGACACGAATCCGCACACCGCCGGGCGCATCATCCTTACCTGGTTCGATATGAATATCCGAAGCGCCCAGCCTTTCTGATTCGGTAATAATTCGATTCACCAGCTGGATGATGCCCGAGGTAGCCGCCAGGCCTTCATCTTCGTCGTCGTCATCACCCCCATCAATCTCTATGCCATCTTCGCCACCGAGCGCATCGAATACGTCATCGAAGCCGGCTTCCATATCGGCGTCTGCATCACCGCGCAAGAACTGCTGTATATGTTCGGGAAGACCTACGCGAAACACATAGTTTCTGGCGTTAACAACACCCTGGATTTCCATGATGCGCTGATAGTCGGAGGGATCATAAATAAGAATAACAGCCTCTTCCTTATCACCCGCAACTGGCAACCACAGATTGCTGCGCAAATAGCTCACACCAATATTTTCTAGGAGGTCGACGGGTAGCTCGTGATCCGAGTCGTATTTCATATAGGGAACGCGGTAGTAATGCTCTAGTGACTTACCTACATCGTCTGCCTCTATATTGAATTCTTCCATCAGGCTACGCGTAACAGAGCCGCCGTATAGCGAGACATTGTTCTGCAATTCGGCTAGCTCGACCCCAGATATCTTGCTCTTCTGAACCAGGTAGTCGAAGGGGCCCTGTGTGCTTTGTAAAGAGGAACGGAATTGTTTAGCCAACATCTGGCTAACCATCATCGCGTGTTTCAGATCCGTCTTGGTGAATTCTCGGTCACCCTCAAAATTGATCAGCTGCATAACTCCCAGCAGGATTTCATCCTTGATGGGAACGATGATCATAGATTTCACGTTCCAGCCCTTGGCTTCGCTGAAACGTTTATCAAATTGTAAGCGCGGGTGGATGTCGATCAGCTCATCGCTGTTCAAGACATTTTTAATAACCAGGGCTATCTGGCTTAACGCCACGTAACCGGCCAAGGAGGTCGGGCTGAACGGAACCCTGATCTCTATCGAATCATCATCGTCAGGATCGCCACCTTTGAAGCTGGCTAGAATTTCCTTGCCGTTATCCACGCTCTGATAGATCGTGAACAGTTTGACATCCAGCAAGCCGAGCAGGTCTTTTTCGACCTCCTTCATGGCGGTCTTTAATTTCTTGCTGGACTTGAGACGTTGGTAGATCTTTGACAAATTGGCGACAAATTCGTCCTGCTGATCCACAACCTGCGGCGGTGGGGCTTCTATCTCTATATCTGAACTAGCTGTCTCGGTCATAGCTTCTCTTTTAGCTTCGGCATCTATTCCGAAATAATTTTGACTGTTCTGGGCCTTGCTGGGCGAGGCTAGCTTTCTTGATCAAGCCCCGAGCCTCTGCACCTCGATTTAACAAAAACCTTGTCTATTCCCGCGTATTCTGGGGTTTTGGCCGATAATATGGCTTATCATGCTATTTCCATCGTCAACGTGGCAACAACGACTCGAAATGCCAGCTATTTCAATCAGTTTCAATAGATTTTTACTCTTATTGTTTCTGCAGACCGCAGTAGTTCCGGCGGCTTGGGGCCAATTGCCGGAATTCGATCAGCAGCAGATGAGCTGGCTGGGTGATCGAATTTTTGCTAATGAGTGCAATAGAAATTTTTCCTGTCTTACAAGTTGGAATGAAGGTGAAGACTTTCCGTCACTGGGTATTGGCCATTTCATCTGGTACGCAGCCGAACAACAAGAGCGCTTCGAAGAAACGTTTCCCGACCTTTTGAACTACTACAAACAAAACGGCTATGAGCTGCCTCTCTGGCTAGGGTCACTGCCCACTCCCGATTCACCCTGGCATAATAGAGAACAGTTTCTGGACGAAAGCGATAGCGTAAATATGCGCCAGCTACGCCGGTTCCTCGCCGCAACAACAGAACTTCAAGTCATGTTCATCGTAGAGCGCCTGCATAACTCTACTGGAGAGCTGTTTGGCCAGCTGGATGCCTCGCGCAGAGCCGCCCTACAGACTAGCTTCTATGACATCGCGAACGCAGAGACTCCCTACGGGCTCTATGCTCTCATCGACTACGTACATTTCAAGGGATCCGGGCTGGCTGCGAGCGAGCGCTATCAGGGGGAAGGCTGGGGCCTGTTGCAGGTATTAGAGGAGCTGCAGGGTGTGGAGGCAGACCTCGATAACTTTGTCATCGCGGCCACCCGTGTGCTGGAGCGGCGAGTAGCCAACGCGCCTGTCGAGCGCCGAGAACAGCGCTGGATCGCCGGCTGGAAGAACCGGTTACAGACCTATTTACCCGACTAATAGAATCACTTCGCTAGACTCGAACGCGGTAAAGCATTAATCTTTGCACCCTACCGTTTGCAGATGATTCGAATCATTCCGCTCATCTAATTCTCTAGAGCCATTCAACCACTTAAGAACCGCCAGTATGTCTTTCGAACGTCAAAATATTGAGAAGATGCAGGGCTATGCTCCAGGTGAACAAACTGGCACAGCTGATACTATCAAGCTCAACACGAATGAGAATCCTTATCCTCCAAGTCCAGAAGTCGCTGCCGCGCTTCAGGGAATCGACGTAGCAGCTCTCAAGCGTTATCCAACACCGATGGCGGATTCTTTTCGCGAAGCAGCCAGCCGGCTTCACAATGTTTCAATGGAGCAGATTATTGCCACTAATGGCGGCGATGAATTATTGCGGCTAGTGCTAACAACTTATATCGAGCAACAGGACACGATTGCGGTGTGCAAACCCAGCTATTCACTGTATCCGGTTCTCGCCCAGATACAGGGGTGTCGATTCGAGGAGATCCCTCTCAACGACGACTGGAGCATGCCTGAAGATTTTATCGAGCTGCTGCAAAAATCAGCGGCCAAGCTATTAATTATTGTGAACCCAAACGCTCCCACTGGCATGCTGCTGCCAGCGGCCTATCTCGCGAAGATAGCGGAAAGCTTCTCAGGGCTCCTGCTTATCGATGAGGCCTATGTCGATTTCGTTGACCCAGAGCTTAATTACGATTCGATTTCATTGATTCACGACCACGAGAATATTTTGATACTTAGAACGTTAAGCAAGGCCTATTCTCTGGCGGGCCTGCGTTTTGGCTATGGCATTGGCGCAAGCTCACTAATCGCACCGATGATGTACAAGACACGTGATAGTTACAATACAGATCATATTTCGCAGAAGCTAGCGACTGCAGCTATCGAATCCTTTGAATACGCGCAAGAAAACTGCAATCGAATTCGAGAGAGCCGCAATCGCCTTCGTGAGGATCTGAATGAACTAGGATTAAGTGCAGCCGAGAGCCAGAGTAATTTCATCCTGTGCCAGGTGCCGCAGGCTATCGGCGCACAGAATCTCTATCGCCATCTGAAACAAAAACATATTCTGGTTCGCTATTTCGATCAGGATCGACTGCGCGATAAACTACGAATTTCTATTGGCAGCGATGCTGAAAACGCCGCGCTAGTAGCTGCGATAAAACAAGCCCTGTCGAACAAAGAGCCTCTCTCAGGCTGGTAGCCGCTGCACTGCCCCCTTGCTTCTGCTACCATAAACCAAGCACCTTAGCTTATTGAGCAGATCAATGCCCGCTACTGCTCTGACGAACCGGCCATGGCTGAAATCGAAAACAACAACAAAAGCGAACGGCTACACTATTGTCCTCGATGCAAAAAGTCCCTGCGTAGGATTCAGGGAAAAATGGGGCCATTCTGGGGCTGCACCGGATTTCCAGACTGCCGCACATCGTTCAATGACGTGGACGGCGTACCTTCCGAAGACATCGATGAGCACTACCGCTGCCCGCTATGCACACGCCGCTTAATTAAAGCCGATAAAACAAAAGGGGACTATTGGTTTTGTAGTGGGTACTCTAAGGGTTGCAAGGTAACACTGCCGGATCATGAAGGTGTGCCTGAGGCCGCCTATCAGTGCCAACAATGCAGCCAATTACTAGTAAAGCGCAGCGGCAAGAATGGTGTATTCTGGGGTTGCAGCGGTTATCCAAGCTGCAGTGCCAGCTATAACGACGACAACAACAGGCCAAAGTTTTGATTTTTTCACTACTGAAGATACGCAAGAAAACCGCAGCGGTATTAGTCGGCATCGCCTGTGGTCTGGCCTGCGTGTGGGTAGTCGCGTCTTGGCAAGAATTAACCTTGGAAGATATTCTTAATATGCTGCTAGGCAGCGTCTTGTTATTGCTTGGCATAATGCTTGTAGCGGCATGCCTCGTCGCAGCTTTTACAGTGCTCAAAAAATTACTACAACGAATTAGTGGCTCTCAATAGCACGACCAAGTCAATTATCACACTGGCCTCAAGGAAGTGGCAACTCGCGCGACATTATCAAGGCATCTTCTCTATCGCCCTTACCCGGGTAGTAGTTCTTCCGCTCCCCTATCTGCATAAAACCCATAGAACGGTATAGTTTAATTGCGCCCTCATTCGAACGGCGCACTTCGAGAAAGCAGGTTTGTGCATCGAGCTTAACGGCACGATCCAACAGCAACTTAAAAAGCTTTCTACCGTAACCAAGGCGCTGATACTCTGGCCGCACACACAGGGTTAGCAAGTGGCATTCACCAATTGCTACAGACATGACGCCGTGAGCGACTATTTGCTGTTTATTGGCTAACACCCAGCTTTGATACCCCGCCCTAAGACAATCGACGAAGATACGCTTGGTCCATGGGTGAACATAGGCAGCCGCCTCATTCTGCGCAACTAAGTCAACATCACTTGTACGCATAGTTCGGGCAAAAAAATCAGTCTGAGGGTTATTTTCTGGAAGCATAAATTATTACTATCGGCCTACAGCTACCCTAAGAAATAAATACAAGGTTCTAGCTTGAACCGTCGATTCGCTTTCGAAGTGGCTGTAAATGCTGCCATACATCTCTCTTTAAATTGGGAACTGCCAGCATCGAGGCTAGGCTGTGGGTTACGCTAATATGATAGCCTTTGCTACTCTCAAAATCCCGTGCAGTTTTATCAGGCGCGTTTTGCAGAAATAATTCCTCAACCTGCCCGGCAAAAATCAGCAGATTCGCAAACCCATCGGTCTCTTGCCGCATCTGTAGAAACCCCGATATTGCCCTCGCCGCTTCTACTTCCGGAGAATTTTTCATGAAATATCCGCTCTGGACTGGCCAGCTAAACTCCTCAACTTGCATTGACAATTCAGCGCTAGAGCAGCCCAAGGCCTTCAGTATTGCCTGCACCAATTTGCGCGACTCCCGACCAAGTTGGTCAGACCCCTGCGAAGGCACTTCGTCGAGCACCACGAGTCTGTCGTCTATCCGGTAATAGCGAAGTGTAAAACGCAGGGTGCTTTCTTGCTCTACGACCGTCTTGGAATCAGGCCTCTCGGCAACTTCTTTGTTCTGCTGCAGTATCGGTGTCACCGTTGCTTTTCGAACAGACTCCGGGGTCGAGCGCAATTCATCTATCGCCGCCAGTCCAGCGCCGCGGATACCCTGCTTGGCTTGCGCTACATTTGCAGCTTTTTCCGGCTTGGCTACGCGCGCTGGAGCGACGGGAATATCATAGTGTGGCGAGGGTTTGGCTCCCGGCAGCACCTTCCGCGGAAAATACGGCTGAATGTCCATGGCCTGCAAATAGGCCAGTCTTTGTAGTTCATTCATTATGGGATGCACTGCGGAAAAGTCACTGTGTAAATATACTCGTTTGCAGTAGCCACAACAATACAATAGCGACTACTGAAGCGAACAAACTCAGAATTCCTAGATTAATTGAAGTAGAGCCCTATTCATGATTGAATCCGCCTTCGTTGTGCACGAGGTAAACCGATGAAAGCGATAGTTTGTAAGTCTTATGGCCCACCAGAAAACCTAGTATTGGAGGATATCGACGACCCTGTCGCTTCCGAAAATGAGGCTATTGTAAAAGTTTACTCAGCATCGCTGAATTTTCCAGATGGCTTGCAAATACAAGGGAAATACCAATTCCAGCCACCCATGCCCTTCACACCTGGCTCGGAAGTTGGCGGAATTATTACCTCCGTTGGGGCCGGATTGCAGGGATTCTCTGTAGGCGACAGGGTCATGGCAACACCTGGCATCGGTGGTTTGGCCGAGCAAGTCGCTGTCAAGGCCGATGGACTGCGCAAGATTCCAGATAGCATGGATTTCAAGACCGCTGCTGGCTTCGCCATGATCTACACCACCTCCTACTACGCTCTGAAGCAGCGTGCGCAGCTAAAGCCAGATGAAACCTTACTCGTACTTGGTGCCAGTGGCGGCGTGGGCCTGGCTGCCGTTGAGTTAGGCAAGGTTATGGGCGCACGGGTGATAGCCGCCGCAAGCTCCGATGAGAAACTCGAGTTCGTCAATCGCCTGCACCCGGACGCACTGCTCAACTACAGTGACGGGGAATTTAAGGAACGAGTTAAAGACCTCACGAAAGGCAGAGGAGCCGATGTTATTTATGACCCGGTGGGTGGCGATCTGTTCGATCAGAGCTGTCGCTGTATAAACTGGAACGGAAGACTACTGGTTATTGGGTTTGCCAGCGGACGCATACCCGAATACAAGGCAAATCTCGCGTTGCTAAAAGGCGCCTCCATGGTTGGCGTATTCCTGGGTCGCTTTAGAAAAGAAGAGCCAGAAGAGTATGAGAATAACTTCGCCGAACTGCTACAGATGTACGACGAAGGCAAACTCAAGCCAATCGTCACCGAATCTTTTGCCATGAGCGATTTTGTAGACGCCTTTAATGTGTTTACCGAGCGTAAAGTCATGGGCAAAGTAACCTTGGAGATCCGCAAAGAGTGACTCTAGAAGCTAACAAACTTTCCGAGCAGCAAATAAGCGATGATCTGACCCAGCTGAAAACCATTGCAGCTGCACATAAGGCCCCAGGGGCGCCACTGGCGACAGAAACCATCAGCATCGATGGTCAAGAGCTAGATGTGTTCGCCAACGTTCCTGCGAACCTTCACGAACTCTACCAGCTAGGTCTGGAAGCTGCGGATCAGACATTTCTGGTCTATCAGGAAGAACGGTTTAGTTTCTCGGAGAGTTTAGATCTCGCCCTGCGCATGGCGAGAGCCTTAAAAGAAAAATACGCGATCGAACTGGGCGACAGAGTCGCCATCTGTGCGCGCAACTCCCCCGAATGGTGCATTGCCTACATGGCAATCACAGCCATGGGAGCAATCGCAGTCCCCATGAATTCCTGGTGGAGGGGGCCGGAACTGAAATTTGGTCTCACCGACAGCGACAGCAAGCTAATATTTCTAGACCCTGCTCGCCTGAAACTGGTCAAACCATTCATCGAAGACCTTGGCGTGCAGGTGGTGATGATCAAGCCCGAAGAGAACTCCTCCTACGGCGAGTTTTATCAATTAGCACGTGCAGAGCAGCCACTATCCAAGAAAGAACTTGCACAAATCCAGGTGCTTCCCGAAGATAAAGCCTCGATCATGTACACATCTGGTTCAACTGGCATGCCCAAAGGCGTGCTCTCCACGCATAGAAATATTATTAATGCGCTGTACACCTGGAAGTTTGTTAAGGAAATAACAGAGATTCTTCGCCCTGAGCTAATCGACGAAAACCCGGAATATCCTCCAGCCTTACTCGCGAATGTACCTCTGTTTCATGTGACTGGAAGTCATGCCCAGTTTCTGGCGAGTTTCATCTACCTGCGCAAGTTTGTGATGATGTACAAGTGGGATGCAGACGTAGCATTGCAACTGATAGAACAAGAGAGAATCTCAGTATTCCATGGCGTACCTACTATGGCCTGGGAAATCATGCAGTCTCCGAAATTCGCTGCGACAGACTTGAGTAGTCTGCGTGCCGTGCAGAGTGGTGGCGCACCTCGCCCTCCCGAACACCTCAATATGATCATGCAGAAGTTCCCAGATGCTGCGGTTCCAGGGCTGGGCTATGGCCTGACCGAAACCAATGCAATAGGCGCCATTATCTCTGGAAAGTTTTACGCTAGCCGACCGAATAGCACGGGAAGACCGACGCCACCTGTAACCAGTGTGAAAATAGTCGACGAATCAGGAAAGACTTTAGAGGACGGCCAAGTAGGCGAGATTTGCATTAAAGGCCCAACCGTCATGAAGGGCTACTGGAACAATCCAGAGGCCACCGCCGAAGTCATCAAAGACGGCTGGTTCCACAGCGGGGACATAGGCATGTTGGATGATCTCGGTTTTCTTATTATCCTTGATCGTGCTAAAGACATAGTAATACGCGGTGGCGAAAATATTGGCTGCGCAGAAGTCGAGTATGCCATCAGCGAACATCCCGAAGTCAACGAAGTCTCGGTCTATGGCATCCCTGACGAACGACTTGGCGAGATGCCCTGCGCATCTATCATGTTGCAAGAAGGCAGCACCCTTAGTGGTGAGCAGTTAATCAGCTTTCTTAGCTCACGCATCGCAGGCTTCAAAATACCCGAACGCTTCTATTTTCAATACGAGCAACTCCCTCGAATCGCGACCGGTAAAATTGCCAAGAAAGAATTACGCCAAAAAACGATTGATTTACTTCAGGCTGGCGTCTAGACGCCCCTTTTCACCCAAGTAATTTACTGTTTTTATTAGCCTTTCTCTGGCGCCCTCCCGAGCGATTCCTACCCTCTAAAAATTCTTAAAATATCCTTTGATTTTTTCGTAATTTTTATTGAAGATTCGCGCCAGAACAAACGATAAGTTTACCTAGGAGCTAGTGCTCTCAATTAAACACCGTTTATTTTGACAGAGTGGTGATCACCATGAAAGAAACCCAATGGGATGACTCAATCGACGACTCGAAAGAGTTTTTTGATACTGCTGCTATACTACCGATCGATGAAGCGGATGATGATGCTGACGAAGACGAGGCCGTTCAAACAGCCTCCTCTAAGACACAGCTAACTGATTTGCGCAGGCGCATCGAAGAACGTTTGGAGAGCAAGCGTATCGAGCACGAATTCGACTATGATGATGAATTCGACTACGACGATCTGGATGGCCTGCTAGACTCCATGCGCTAGCCCTATAAAGTCGATAGAAGCTCCTGTAAAGGCCATTTTTAAAGGCCCATTGGGTATTGTTCGCTCCAGACAAATCCCCTAAAACTCGTGATAATTTCTCCCCGAAATTCTTGAAAAACCGCTACCCAGCTACCAGCATAGTTAGTATGATTGTCCGCCTGATTTTCTAGAATTAAAAAAAATGACTTATTGTGTAGCAGTATCCGTGGACGGAGGCATGATCTTTTGCTCCGATTCACTTACCAACGCCGGCATAGATCAGGTGTCCACTTACAGTAAAATGTTTCGCTTCGGCATCGATGGAAAGCGTCAGTTCGTCATCCTCAGCGCCGGTAACCTGGCCACATCTCAGGCCACCATCGCTACCGTAAAGTCCGATATCCGAAAGAATGCGGACGTAAACCTCCTCAATATTGGCAGCCTCGAAGAGGCGGCTGATTACATCGGTGATATCTCAAGGGAACAACAGGAAAAACGCACAGTCGAAGGCAAGAAGTTCGAGGCTAGCTTTATCATCGGCGGTCAGATCGGCACTGCCAAACATGAAACTATTCTGGTCTATCCGGAAGGGAACCACATCACGACCTCCAAGGACACGACCTATCTGCAGATAGGTGAAAGCAAATACGGCAAGCCCATACTCGACCGCATTCTGACACCTGAGCTTGATCTGGATACTTGCGCTATGTGCGCACTCGTTTCCATGGACTCAACGCTGCGCAGCAACCTGAGCGTGGGGCCACCGATTGAAATGCTAATCTACAAAACTGGCTCTCTCACCGCGACGAATTATCATCGCTTCGACGAAGACAGCGAATTTCTTCGCGATCTAAAAAAATCCTGGGATCAGCTACTCAAAGATGCCTTTCTGCGTATGCCGCCCCTAACCTGGGCAACTAACTGGGATAAATTAGGCCATGAACGAAACGAAGCTTCCTAAGCGATAGCTCCGAGAGTACAAACGGATAGGCATCTTCCAGCCCCATACTCCGGTTCAGCGAATTCAGTAGCAGCGTCAAATCTGCCCACTTAGCCAGAGTATTATCGATATCGTCAAACTGTGCCGAGCTCTGTCGTACACGATACTGGTTCGCCGTCTCGAGTGTATCTATCATGTGCAGGTAATGCGCCCAGACTTCCGCCCAGTCCTCCCAGGGATGCGACTGTGCATAATGGCTGATCATATTCGGGTCATGGGGTGTGACGAAGTTATTCTCATAATAGGCCTTCAGTGCCGTAGAGTAATCAACCGTGTAGTCGCCGAATAATGCCTTAAATTGCTCTTTCCTCAGATCGGTATCGATCAACTTAAGAAAGTAATAGTGTCCGCTTTCATGGCGGAAATGGCCAAGAAGGGTACGATACAACTCTCTGGTATATTGCCTGGCGATTTCGCTCTTCACCCGATCCGCTTCAGCGATGTTAATGGTAATCATGCCATCGAGGTGACCGGTATTGACATGGGATTCGAAGACTTCCGGGTTTGTCCTCTTGTCTTCCATAAACTTGAAAGCCAAGCCCATTGGGTCTTTACGCTTGCTTACTACGGGCAAGTTAAGACTCAACAGGGAGTAGACCAGTCGACGTTTGGCATATTCCAGACTCTTCCACCACGCACGCCTATTCTGGTCCAGCAAATTCGGAATCGTATGGTTTAGCTCGCAGGAAAGACAGTATTCAGCAGCCGGATCATTGACCAACCAATTACACACATCATAGTCGATATTATTCTTGCAGCGATGTAGCGGAGACCTTCTCGCTGCAATCTGAGAATTGCTCAAGCTCGCGTCGGCGACTCGGCGCATCTTCATGGTATGCGGGTCGAAGCCAACACTAAAACCACAACTGAGGCACTTGGTATTCTCGAAGAAGAGCACCTGCCCGCATTTACATTTATAATTTTTCATCTATTTGTGAGGAAGAAACCATGTGTCCGCAATACTTTGATGTATCGTGGCAATTTCAATTTGTAAGCCATCAAGATATTTAAACAAGCCCGCGTCTAGTAACTTGCTGATGTTGCCCTTCTGAATGATCAGAAGTGTCTTGTCCACCTGCTTGGCGGCTTTGCCATTCTTCGGCAGGTGCTTCAATACCTTCGTTATTGTCGTCAGAGCATGAGTCGCCGCACGAGGGAAGTCATCATCCTGAAGTAGAAACCGTACGACATCTTCACCGTTAACTCGGTGCTTCACGTGTTGGCGGTACATCTGATAAGCAGTTAGTGAGCGCAGAATGTTCATCCAGAGCGTGTTTTCATAAGGCTCATTCGATTCTGCCTGCCTCTTCCCCGTACCAATATCAGGCAACAAATTGCCGGAACCAACATCGATAATGCGAGTTGCCATATCGGCTCGCTCTAGCGATCTACCAAGGCGAACAAAACTATATGCCGCTCCCCTACTCATACTGCCTGCCATCAAACCTGAGATCTCATGACAATTGGAAATGACTTCTTCGAGAAATTTGTGCCTGGAACCACCGGATAGAGAAGCGGCCGCGTTGTCTTTCGCATAATGATAGAGGTCATTGATCTGCTCAAATGCCTCTAGCGGCATTATCTCTCTAGTAGTTCGGGCATTCTCTCGAGTATTCGCTAACGTCGCGAGCAGTGAACTGCTTCCACCATCTAGCATCAGAAAGCGCATAACATTGCGTTCGTTCGCCTGCTTGTATTTCCCATCGAAGGCGATCTCATTGCCGGTGATCTCCACTAGAGACCTCCACCCCAGCTTAGTACCTGGAGGCAGGTCTAGCAGCAAGGTAGAAAACACATTGAGAAGACGCGCGGTATTCTCCGCGCGTTCCAAATAACGCGCCTGCCAGTATATTCGTTCAGCAACTCGTGAAAGCATAAGGTTTATTTATCTCCCACTATCCAGGTGTCTTTACTGCCGCCACCCTGTGATGAATTAACCACGAAGGAGCCCTTCACCATCGCGACTCGCGTGAGACCCCCAGCAGTTACGTGCGTCTTATCTGCCTGCAGGATGAAGGGTCGCAAGTCGACATGTCTTGGCTCTACACTATGCTCGCCCAAGATGGGCACGGTAGAAAGTGAAATGAGTGGCTGTGCCATGTAATTTCTCGGATCGGCTTTGATTCTTCGAGCAAATTCCGCCAATTCCCTCTTGCTAGCCTGCGGGCCAATGAGCATGCCATAGCCGCCGGATTCATTCGCAGGTTTAATCACTAATTTGTCCAGGTTCTGCAGCACATGCTGCCGCTGTACTTTATCGACGCAGAGAAAACTCGGCACATTTGGCAGCAGCGGCTCCTCTCCTAGATAATATTTAATCATCGCTGGAACATAAGTATAGATAATCTTGTCGTCAGCTACTCCAGCTCCCGGAGCGTTAGCAAGGGCTACATTGCCTTTAACCCAGGACTGAAACAGCCCGGGAACACCCAATGCGGAGTCTTTATTGAAAACTTTTGGGTCAAGAAACAGGTCATCAATTCTTCGATAGATGACATCCACCTGCGACAGTCCATCGATAGTACGCATGTAGACCCTGTCATTCTCAACGACAAGATCTCCACCCTCAACCAACTCTGCCCCCATACGCTGCGCGAGGAAGGAGTGTTCGAAGTATGCTGAGTTATAGACTCCAGGGGTGAGAACGACAACCTCGGGGTAGTCTGACTGTCGGGGAGAGATTGCCGCCAGCGTGTCAAACAACTGCGCCGGATATTCTGTAATAGGACGAATGCTATGCTTCTCGAAAAGTTCGGGAAAAACACGCTTCGTTACTCGTCTATTTTCCAGCATATAGGAAACACCGGAAGGAACTCGAAGATTATCTTCCAAGACATAAAACTGACCGTCATCACCCTTAATCAGGTCAGTACCGCAGATATGAGCCCAGACGCCAAAGCGCGGTTTAATTCCCATACACTGCTTTCTAAAATTGGTCGAATCCAGAACGAGTTCTTTGGGAATTACCTTGTCTTTAAAAATTTTCTGATCGTTATAGGTATCGTTGATGAAGCAGTTTAGAGCGCGTAGCCGTTGCTGCAGACCCAGACTGGTTTGATCCCATTCTTTCTCCGCAATGATGCGCGGAATGATGTCATAGGGCCACTCTCTATCGATATTTCCAGCATCACTGTAGACGGTAAAGGAAATACCCATCGTCTTGATTGCCAGATCGGCAGCGCGCTTCTTTTCAAGCAACTCACCATGAGTCAGAGAAGCAAGATAACTCGCTAGACGGCGTGCTGGCTTACGGGCAAAACCTGGAGTGCTGATGATCTCATCAAAAAATTTGCCGGAATTATAAGTCTTCCAATTGACACGCATAGGAACAGCTCAAACGATGATAATGCCTGTAACTTATAGCATTCTGGCCTTACTAGCAATCACACTTAAGCCGTGCAAACTCTGTACCTAGAGGGGCCAAACTATAAGCAAAAGTGGAAGAGCAACGACAACTATAACGATCTCCAACGGCAGACCCATGCGCCAGTAGTCACCAAATTTATAGCCACCAGGCCCCATTATTAGCGCATTGTTCTGATGACCAATCGGAGTTAAGAATGCGCATGATGCACCTACGGCGACGGCCATCAAGAAGGCGTCCGGATTGAGGTTGAGTGACAAGGCTATATTGAATGCAATTGGCGCCATCAGGATCGCTGTCGCGGCATTGTTGAGAACGTCTGATACCGACATAGTAATAATTAGTATCATTGCGATCAGAAACACAGGAGACATATCGCCGGCTACGGCTAGGATGCCGTTAACTAACAGTGTCGTTGTCCCTGTCGTTTCCAATGCAGCCCCAAGCGGAATCATCGCGCCCAGCAGAACGACTACAGCCCAATCGACGCCATCGTAGAACTCCCTGATGGGTACTATATTCAGCAACACCATGGCCACCGTTGCAAAACCCAAGGCCAGCTGAATAGTTACTAGACCACTTGCCGCTGCGACAATGGCGATAATAAACGTGAGCATGGCAGGCACTGCTTTCTTGCTCCTGCCCAGACCCAGAACTCGACTCGCCAGCGGATAACAGTTCAACTTTATTATCGCCTCCTCGATTTCGTCTTCCCCACCGTGCAGCAACAGAACATCCCCGATCTCAAACTTGAAGTCTCTTAACCTCTCCTTATGCGGAGTACCCGATCTTGATGCGGCCAGCAAATTGACTGAATATTTCCTATTAAACCTAATCTGGCTAACCGTTCTACCCACTATGGGTGAGTTAGGCGTCACTACCACTTCTGCAACCTTCGAATCCTCCGAATGCAAGACCTCCTTCTGTGCATTCTCCGCAGACACCATAAGTAGCCCGTTTGCACTTGCAAATTGCGCTATATCGTCGTGAGATCCCTGCAACATTAATAGATCATTCGGCAAAATCATCTGGCGCCTATAGACCATGGGAAGCTTCTCTCGTCGATGTACCATCGAAAGAACTGACAATTTGTGTTCGGCTAAGGCATCTTTTAGCTCATCCGCCTTCTTATTCGCAAATACGGACTCCTCTGTCACCTTGAGCTCGAAGAGGTACTTCTCCACGTCGAAAAGATCCAAGCCAGTAGTTTGTTTCCGCACCCTCACCAACTTCCAGCCAATTAGAAGCATGAAAAATATTCCACTGATCGCTATGCCCCCACCGACAGGTGCAAAATCAAACATGGTGAATGCCTCACCCGTCATCTGCTGACGATAGTTTGCGATCAGAATATTCGGAGGCGTACCAATCAAGGTTACGAGACCGCCAAGAATAGAGCCGAAGGAAAGCGGCATCAGCACCGTAGCCGGAGACCGCCCCGCCATGGTAGTAGATTTAATAGCGATAGGCATAAGCAGCGCCAGCGCACCGACGTTGTTCATAAACATCGAGAGGAATGCAGCGAGAAATGTTAATACCGCAATATGCAAATACGGTGTGGTAGAGATAGGCTCGATGGCATCGGCTATAAATTCTACAGCCCCGGATTTGGTCAGACCGAAGCTCACTATTAATACCATGACGACAGTTATAGTTGCAGGATTACCAAAGCCGGCGAATAATTCTGTCTGCGGCACCAAGCCGAAGATACTAGCAGTAAACAGGGCGCCCAGAGCGACAATGTCGTAACGCCAGCGCCCCCAAACCAGCAGCACTAACAGAGCGAACAATATTAAGAGTAGAACAGCTTGATCAGTACTCATAGAAAACGATTCTGCCTATACTATCTTGAAGTCCAGAGATCCTATACCAGCCACCGAAGCAGTGATACGGTCACCCTTGATTACAGCAGTTACACCAGAAGGCGTTCCAGTATAGATAATATCTCCAGGTTTTAGCTCGAAGAATTTTGATAGCTCGCAGATTATTTCAGGAACCGACCAAATCATATCGCTAAGCTGTGCCTGCTGACGCATTTCACCGTTAACCTTAAGCGAAATCTCAGCATCACTAAGCTGTGAAACCTCACTCGCCGGCAGAATTGCCGAAATTGGCGCAGACTGATCAAACCCCTTGGCAACATCCCAGGGCCGGCCCTTGTCCTTGGCAAGCGCTTGTAGATCGCGCCTGGTGAAATCGATGCCAACACCGTAGCCATACACGCAGTCCATCGCGGAGTCCGGAGAAATATCTTTGCCGCCAGATTTCAGGGCAACAACCAGCTCCACCTCATGGTGCAATTCCTTGGTGGCCTGTGGATAGGCTACATTCTGATTGAATGTGACACAGGCGCTTGCCGGCTTACTAAAAAAAACTGGCGGCTCTTCCTTGGGGTCTCCCCCCATCTCCTTTACATGCTCGCCATAGTTTTTGCCAACACAATAAATACGATGTACTGGAAACTTCGGGCTCTGCTCGGTGACTTCCGTATCAGGGCTTGTCCGCACTGGAACTGTAATCGGTTCTTGTTGTTCTATTACGAATTGCATAGATGGTTATTCTCTTTAGTTTTTAATTCGCGTTTTTATTCTGATGCGCTATCGTAGTCCACGCTTCAATAACGTGAGTTCAGGGTGCGCAGCCCAATTGTGCATGAAGAGTATCAGTAAAGTCATTCCCTCGCTGCGGAAACAAGTCCAGTCCCGACCGCCCTTCCACAACTTCCATAGTACTTAGCTGATCACAGAAATTCACATGCTGCCGAACATCACTACTAAAAATGAAAGCACTCATCGCATAGCGGGTACTTATGACTTTGAAATAGGCCGAAGGATTTATCAGCGCATCATCGTCAACCCTCTCCCGATCATCATAGATAGGACCGGTGACGACGAAGACCTCACCGGTCTTATTCGCTAAGGCATTAATCGCCTGATCGAGCCGAGACCAGCTTCCTGCTCGCAGCTCGAAAGGAAGGGCTGCCATATTGCTGAGAAAGTTCAGCTCCGACCAATAGGGAGTGCCGGCAAAGCTGCTCATCGGCACCAGCCGCCCCTGATCCTCGGATAAGATATTGATTTCATTTAACTGATAGCTACGCTCTTCCGCATCTATCGGTAATGCTTGCACGAACTGCTGACCGTCATCGATGACATTAGCAGAGGCTACATTGGGAGAAACTAATGAATCTTCATACCAGGCGCGTGGCAATAGGGAGGCGACACCAACGCTGTCGGCAAGCACTCTATAGGCTTGCCAATCTGAAAGACCAGTGCGGCTATTGATGGAGGCGACAAACAGCTGCCGCACGATTAGCTCGCTATCGTCGGGCAGAATACCACCATCATTTACAGGGCAGCCAGCCATACAATGTGCGATATGCACCGTCTGCGCGCTGAGCTGTGTCACGGCTGCTAGAGTTATAGCTGAGAGACCGGTAACACTAGCCCATCGGATAAAGGATTTGCTTATGTACTTCATCGCACTGCTTCATTGTCTCATCGCTTAATTTGACATCGAGTGCTGCCAGCGAATCCTTAAGCTGATCCGTAGTACGCGCTCCAATAATGGTCGATGCTACGAAATCGAAATTCATACTCCAGGCTGTAGCCAGTGTAACAGGCGACACACCCGCCTCTTTTGCTATTTCCATATATTTTGCGGTTGACGCCAGAGTCCCCTCGTTCACAAAACGACTCGCCATGGCTCGCTGTCGCGCGTCGGCATCGCTGTACTCACCGAAGCGAGAATTTATAGGCACTTCTGGCTGGTTATATTTACCACTTAACACACCACCCCCAATTGGAGAGTAAGGCAGGAGTGACACATGCTCTCTTCTACATACTTCAGCCAACTCATCCAGAAATCGACGATTTAGAAGAGAAAAGTTATTCTGTATTGACTGAAAACGAGCGAATCCCTCGTATTCTGCAACCGTGTTAGCCTTGGTCAATCCATAGGCATTTTCGTTTGAGGTTCCTACGTAGCGAACCTTCCCCGCCTGCACTAGTCTGTCCAATGCCTCCATAGACTCATCTATAGGTACGATAGGATCAGGCCAGTGCACCTGATAGAGATCTATATAGTCAATATGCATTCTACGCAGCGAACCTTCTACGGCAGTTTCGATATGAAACCTATCTAAGGCCGTCAGGCCGTGACGGATAGGTGGGACAAACCAGCCCGCGGCCGCACCCGCAACCTTCGTTGCTATGATCAGTGAATCCCTGGGCTTGGTTTTAACCCATTCGCCAAATATTTGCTCAGTTACACCTACAGTTTCTGCCGACGGGGGAACCGGATAAACCTCGGCTGTATCAAAAAAGTTAATTCCACGCTCATAAGACTCTTCCAGAATTTTGAAGGACTCTTTCTTATCACTCCAACTGCCGAAACTCATCGTTCCCATGCAGATTGGACTGACTCTCAACCCACTCTTTCCTATATACCGATGTTCCATACTACTCCCTCGAAATTAAACGTAATCAACCATCCCGTCAACAGCGCCTAGGCTGGGGCGCTACAATCATCACCAAGGTATCCACCACCACCACAATAGACGGCATCCTGCACCTGAATCCGAATTCCATCGGGGTCTGAGAAATAGACCTCAGGCGTGCCACCTTCAATACCGCCACGATTTGGCATACGCATGCTAATCCAGTGCACCATAGGCGGTGTATTATCCACACTCTGCCTGGCTGTAAAGCCATAGTCTTCCAGTTTTGCTATGACGCCATCCACATCAAAATCATCGATGCTGAGGCATACATGATCCACCCGCCCTGGCTGCACCGGTGCTCCCGCCTGATCTCCCCCTACATACATTAAGAACTGTATGCCGTCGCCAACACCGACTATCGGTGATGCAGGCCCCTGGTAGGCCTGAAAGCCCAGCCCGAAAATGCGCGTGTAAAATTCATTGGCTCGATCTTTATTAGCGAGGAAATTTGTAAAGTGACTAACATCAATGGAGCGAAACAAACCAGAAGTAGCTGCCTCTTCCACTCGCTCACATATGGCACCGTCGTCACCGGCACCGCCGCAGTGATCCGTTCCTGAGAGCTGATATATCAAGCCCTCGATATCTGCGAAAAATAGCTCCTCGGTGCCTGACGTCGATCCGCCCTCGCGCTGCCCACGTGTGGTAGTCCAGGACTGCATTGCCACATCGAGCGAGGCCTGATTCGGGCCTGACTGCCTGCGCCGCGAAATGCCAAACGCGTCCAACTGATCGCGCACTGACTCCAGATCGAAGTTCTCCACACTGAGACCTATGTGGCTAAATCCGGGCTGCTCGCCAGCTTGCACGGGTGTCAAAGAGAAGAATCTGGGGCCATCACCAATTCGCAGGCAGACTGTGTCTCCTTGCCTCGACTGAATCGCTGCGCCGAATATGTCCTGATAGAATCGCAGTGATCGCTCCATGTTGGAGACGCGCATGCCAAAACTGTGTAATTTGCGCACCGCGATCGGTGACATCGATTGTGCAAGCAGTGTGGGGCTTAGGGTAAGTGCTGGAATTGCTTTGAGTACTGCGCGTCGGCTGAAAACTGCCGAGTTGCCAATCATAGTGGATTTGGTCGTCATAGCCGCTGTCCTCGCGCCTTTTATTGGTCGCGACATCATAGCTAGAGTCCTGTGCTAGCGTCTACCTTGAGGTAAATTTAATTCGACTGCGCCTCACCGCCATCCTTCAGCCACTGCTCCATACCGCCCTGGAGATGAGCAATATTCTCGACTCCCATGCTCTGCAGCGATTGAGCCGCCAGCGCGGATCGCCAACCCTTGTTACAGTAAAGGATTAACTCTTCGGCCTTATCGAACTCGGTTCGATAGTAGGGGCTATCTGGATCAATCCAGAATTCCAGCATACCGCGGGGGATATGTAGCGACCCTGGAATTTTCCCTTCGCGCTTGACCTCACGCACGTCTCTGAGATCGATAAGCAGGAGCGACTCGCCCATATCCTGCAATCTGGCATTTAATTCAGTCGAATCAATGGCTCGCAGGTTTTGTTCGGCCTCTTCAACCAACTGCTTATATCCCTTTTGAATCTGCATTATCTGTAATCCCTCGAATGTTATTTGCTACACGCGGCTCGAAATTTATCGTTTGATGCTCGAATCTACTATTATTAGGTATAACGTGGTGAACTGAAATCAAACATTGAGGAGTGCGCCCTGCGCATTGGGTTGATCGACATGAATGAAAGAGACTTCCAACTCATAGTCCGTGCCAAACGCCAGATTCACCGCGAGGCTGCACTGCGATCCTTCCTCATCTTCGGGTTGCTTTTTTCGGCGGCACTCCGACTAGTAGGTGTGGAACTCCCCTTCCTGTATCTGATGTTATTCGTTTCCCTGTTTATATCGCTTATCTTCAGCTCCGACCTGATCGCGAACTATGGCCAGGTATCCAAGGGCGATCTCATCAACGTTATAGAAAAACACATACACAGTGATCCCGAAATGCTCACGCGCTATGCGAACTCCAGAAGCAGAAGCTAGCCTAGCGGCGGGATGATTTCACCAGCGAGCCGCCGCCAGACACTACCGCACCGAATACATTGCCTGCCGAATCCACGGCAACACCCTCGGGGTTCGAGCCCTCGGGATAATCTTCAACGGTTCCATCGATAAAATAGTCGACAATGCCATCCAGCAAGCTGCCTACTCGAATACCTGCATGCCAGCCAGGGTTGCGTTCTTCATCGAACTCGGATTCCGAATCTGCAACATAGATCGTATCGTCGGCAGTAATATAGATTCCACTAGGTCGGCTAAAAGATTTGAATTCGCCTATGTAGTTGCCATCCAGATCAAATATCTGCAACCGGTTATTGCCTCTATCGCCTACAATTAATCTATTTCGCGAATCGATATCCAATGCATGGGGTGTCTTCAGCTTGCCCGCATCCGAACCCCAGCCACCCCAATACTTGATCATATTGCCATTGCGATCGAACTTGACGATGCGCGCAACAGTCGCGGGCGTCGCATCGGTATTCTGGCCGCTGTGGCCATCGCCCACATAAATATTGCCGTCGGCATCGGTAACCACATCACAGGGTGTTTCCAGCAAGGCATCTGTCCCATCACCGGCGACTCCCGGCTGACCAAGAGTCAATAGCACTTCACCTTCGGGGCTTAACTTATACACTGCGTGCCCCATGCCCGTGGTAGCCGGATCGTTGGCTCGCGGTCCCTGACCGTCGGTTACCCAAATATTACCATCACGATCTACGTGCAGCCCATGGGGAAACAACATCAAGCCGCCCCCCATTGATGCGACGACATTTCCATTCGAATCAATCTTCACAATGGGGTCGACACTAGAGCCGATGCAGCTATTAGCACCACAGCGATCAATAGCCCAAAGATGACGTCCGTCCGGGTCCATGTCGACACCCGCTGTCGAGCCCCATTCACGACCATCGGGCAGAGTCGCCCAATTATCCAAACTGGAAAAAGGATTCGGCCTATCATTAATTGGCTCCAGCTGGGCTGATAGGGAGCCAGAGCAAAGAATAAACACGAGGCCAAGCACGGGGCGCAAGCAAATACTAATGAGGCTAGACTGCACTGCTTGGGCGAACAAAGAATCTTGTTTACCAGACACGGAGACGGTGATCACTTTTAATCCCTCCCGGGGAGAGTGGCTAAATACAATTCATAGTAACTGGATAAAATGAGGCACGCTCGATAGAAATCACCCTTAGACTTTCTCAGCAGCGCGCCTCACTAGAACAGATTAAATCAGGAATCTGGTGAAAGCAATGCGCTACATCACAGCCTATAGCGCACTAAACGGGAGCTGCGAGAAATTTCCTTGCCGTTAAGCCTGCGCCCATGAAGATAGTCGCTAGAACAAATAGAAATATCTGGCTGAATCCGAACATGCCGCCGGCGGGCAAGGCTAGGGTCAGCCCCGACAGACCTATGAAGATTCGCACGAACATCCCCATACTTCCCTTTCCCAGGTGTCCGATACCGATCAGGTAGCCTTGCAGGGCGGCGGAGACCAGAGCCACACCAACAAGCGCTGTTGATACCGCCTGCAGATTCTCCATGGCACTGCCCTGCAACAGCAGCGCAGGATTAAAAACGAAGAAGAAGGGAACAAAATAGATAATCGCACCCAGGCGCATAGCCGCAAGACCCGCCCGCATCGGCGACACATGGGCGACAGAGGCCGCCGCGAATGCAGCTAGAGCTACGGGAGGCGTAATGAAACTTAGCATCCCCCAATACATAACGAACATATGACTCGCTAATGGATTTAGCCCCGAGTTAGTTAAGGCAGGAACCAGAACGATAGCGAGAAAAATATAGGCCGCCGTTACCGTCATGCCAATACCCAGGATAAAACTGGTCAGCGCGCCCATCAGTAGCAGCACCAGTGTATTTTCGCCGGCTAGATAGACCAGGTCATTCGCGATCGTCCCCGCGATGCCTGTAACCGCAAGCCCACCGATGATGAGACCGATCGCTGCAAGAATACCGGCAAGTTCCGCCAGCAGCTTACCCATAGTAGCGACTAGCTGCATAAACTTGTCTAGCGACAGGCGATGACTGGTAAATTGATTAATAACCAACAGAAGCGCAGTCGCGTAGAACGGCGCTACCGCCTCACGCTGCAGAAAGACCAGCATCCAAATCAGGGCGGCAAACACCGCGAGGAAATACCAGCCATCCTTAAATACCTGCCCAATCTTAGGCAGCTCTTCACGCGGCAGTCCAGCCAGGTTTTCCCGAGCCGCATAGGCATCTATCTGCATGAACAGGCCAAAGAAATACAGCACCGAGGGCACGATCGCGGCGATAGCGACTGTGACATAACTTATGTTCAGAAAGCTCGCCATGACAAAGGCCGTGGCGCCCATTATCGGTGGCATGAATACGCCACCCGTAGAGGCGCAGGCTTCGACACCAGCCGCATATTCCTTTGAAAAACCTACTCGGCGCATAGCAGGTATGGAAAGTGGGCCCGTAGTCAGTACGTTACTGATTGGCCCACCACTCATAGAGCCCATCAGGCCGCTAGAGAAGATGGACACCTTGGCAGGGCCGCCTCGCTTGTGGCCCAGCAAGGCAAAGGCCAGATTAATAAAGAAGGGGCCGCCGCCTGTATATTGCAGCGATATTCCGAAGACAAGAAAACCAAATACCAGTTGCGCGAAGACACGCATCGGAATTCCAAAGAGACTCTCCTCTCCTAACACGTGAAATATGGCCGCGTCCTGAACCGGGATGCTAAGCGCGGCGATCACATTCGGTAACGAATCTGCAAAGGTTGGGTAGAAGGAGAACACTACCACGATAAAAAACACTGGCCAGCCACCGGCGCGGCGACCTCCCTCCAATACGATCGCCCAGGTAATCATTGCCAGCCAGATGCCCAGAGGCGGTGCCGAGTATTCCCAGGCCTCCAGAACGATACGCTCTGCATAGAAGGCGAAATAGGAAAATATGACAGCGATGATCAGCATGATTGCCACGTCATACCAGGGAACATGTGTAGGACTTCTTTTATTTGCGGGGAAGGTAATAAAGACCATGCTCAGCATGATCCCGGTGATCAGGTACATATAGCGGCTATCGAGCATCACATAGCCGACGAAGAATCCGAGGTTAAATATCTGATTGATTGCCAGCGCAATGGAACAGGCGGTCATTGCTGCCATTATCATCTGCCAGCGGAACGATAGATCCCTGTAGCGCAACTTCGCCGCCTCTGTCTCGGCCAGATCCTTCGCCTCTATTTCTATTCTCGACTTCTCGCTCATACGCTTGCTACAACCCTTCGCCCAGTGTTATCAGCCCTTCGGCCTCAAGCGCACTATTTCTGGCTCGCATCCAAGCCGCCTCAAATTCAGCATAGCCCTCAGGCGCTGTTGGAAAGAACGCAGCCCAGGCATCCATAAGAACACGCTGTCGATTTAGATTGAGTAAATTCTGCGCATCCGCCGCCGCGTTCCATGCACCAATTTCCTTGTAGTAACGAATAGCACCAGGATGAAACGGTAGAAAGGCCTGATCGAATTTTTGTCTCTCTAGCAGCCACCCCGTTGCACCGGGCGCATTGTCCTTATACTCGTCGAAATGCTGGTGCATGATCTTTACCATGCTATACACCATCGTCTCTTCGGATGTATCCATACCTACCAGCAGGGGATAGGCGGAAGAGAACACCTCCAGGCCCTCCTCGGGCAGGGTTGGCCCCTCATAGGCAATATGCGGCACATACCAGGGCAACCTGGACCGCACTCTAGCCACAGCCTCCGGATTATCATGGGGCAAGGCAGGAAAGGTAAGCCCTCTTGGGGACGCTTCGATGCGCAGGAACGGTGGCGAATTACAGGCGCCACCGACAACGTCTGCGCGATTATTCAACACCGCGTCGATAGACGCATTGTAGCCACCCACCTCAACGGCAGTCACATCATCCCAGGTCAAGTTTGCGTAGGACAGTAGCGCGGCGGTCGCATTATTCAGAGAGGGAGCACCCTGCACAAATGTCACCCGCTTGCCCTTTATATCCGCGACACTATTTATGTTCGCATCGCTTGCCGTGGCAAAGGTAAAGGAGCAGCTATCGGAATAGTTAGACATTAGGGCGCGTATTGGTTGTGGGCCCCATATCTTCGAAGCGAAATTTAATATGCCTTCCTGGGCATAGACCGCCTCGGAACCACCGGCAGAAAAATGCACCCTGTTCGCGCGCAGAGTCGCCAGCCTGGACACATCGTTGCGACCAGGAATAACCCGAAGATTTACTCGATATTGACGCTGCAAGATGCTGCCAATAGCGACCGCTTGGCTATAACCACCCGTGCCAGTGGGATAGGCAGACCAGGCGATAGTCTTGGGCAGATCGATGCCTTCAGCTGCTGAACTTAAATTGCTGGCAGTCAGATTCAGCAAAAGAGCAACCATCGAATTCAACAGGAAAGAGCGTGACCAAAGAGATGAAGAATATAAGCGCGATAGCATTGCACTGCTGCCTTGTAGGGAATGACCGTGAGCATAACCTAGCTTTTTGGACTTTGCTAGAAAAGCAGTAACGGGACAAAGCCCCCACCGAACGATTCGGTGAGGGCTTTGTCAAACAGGAAGGAAAAAACAAAAACCGTTTCTAACGCCTCAGAATAGTTTGCATCACCGCCGCAGCTAGCGCGTAACAGTAACGTTAATATTCTGGTAGGTAAAAAGTGAGCCGTCACTGGCTATGCCACGCAACACGTATTCACCCGGCTCATCGAAAACGACCTCCGACACCCAACGTCCATCTTCTGGAGGCTGCGGGATCTCAAACGGTGGTGCCCAGGGTGAGTTCGCATACATCCGAGTATCGGTGTAAGTCTTAAACTGTGTGGGGCTAAAGCTCGCCTTCGCTGCCGGGCCGCGATATACCGTCCATGAGAAACGCAAACCCGGGCCGCTCATAGCCACTATCGAAGAAGGTGGTCTGTATAACTGGTCTATCCCCTGACTACGCGGGCGGTCGCGACGCGCGGGCAGGTTGTCGGGATCACTTGCTCGCACGGCGAGACTGAGAGGCTGACCTACTCGCACCGATCGAAAGCTCTCTCCTTCGACGCGAAGCTCTGGAGGAATATTGGTTCGCAGCGAATCACTCAGGCTGCCGTAATTGCCTCCCACCTCAGTGGAGATAACCTGCGGATCAATACGGTAGTCGGCCTTCAATGTTCCATAGGCTCGATTCGTTTGCCCCTGGGTCTTTAGTGTCCACACCAGTTCTCTTTCACCAAAATCTGCCGGGACATCGATGGTGAAAAGAAAGGGGTTTCGTCTTGGGTAGAAGTGCGTAGGCTGCCCCATATCCGCCGAAGAAAAATCGAAAGCGTCAAGGCTAAGATCATCTAGTTCTCCCGGCTCAACCTCAGAGAAATAATTTTCCGGACTGATAGGTATATCAAATTGCTGATCCCAGTTGGTGTTCATGTAGCCAAAGAACAACTTATAGGACCCGTCCTCGTTTGGCCACCAACCTTCATAGGCCGGCGATGTAATCTGACCCCGCAGCTGCATGAATCTGGTCTGTGCATTCGCCGATTGATTAATCAGCAAGGCGATGAGCAACAGGCTTGCCAGCCATGAAACCTTGTTCGCTACTGACTTCATAGCTAATCATTTCCTTGTGCAAGCGACTGATCTACAGACTCCGGGGCCCAACACAGGGGACAAGCCACATCGTAGTCATTTCGATCTTTCATGTTTGCCCTTCTAATCGCCATCTCTTCCTGAAATTGCTCTTCAGTAAGCGATACCGAATAACCGAGGTCGATAAACATATTAGATACGGAACGACGTCCGCCACCTGCCCAGTTCCTGGCGTCAGCCAGATTGGGGTTTGCTCTGGTGGTATCCAGGAAGCCTATAGTGTGCAAGATAGTACCTTTAGGCAGCAGTGGCGCGGCATCATCTTCGTACACATACTGCTTAACCCAGTTGTGATCATAACCAACACAGTTTAGCGTGAATTGATTGTGACCCCAGATCGCCTCCATGCACATACGCACCCCCGGGGCATGCAAATGAGGCTCAAACGCCATGATCTTGGTGTGCTCTTGCAAGACTACATAGTTGTGAAATTCCTGATTCGCCTTGTTTGGCACTACATCGATATCGATGCCATTACCCGTGCGCGGTCCGCGACGACTGTATTGAGGCTCGTAGCCTACGGGAAAAAATTTGATACCAAATTCCACATAGGCCGATGTTTCGCGACCGTTGGAATGCATATGCGTCGCCTCTAGATGCAAGGCCGAATTAGCGGGTAGCAAACGCCCCGCCTTCTCGGAGAAAATATCTGCGTTGCGCCCTACCTCATGGATAGGCCAGCTAACCGTATCGCCAACAACCTCGGTACCGTCTTCGCTGAGTACGCCGCTGTTATAGGTCATGTGGTGAACAATATAGCGACCACCCACCGTACCAGTATCTCCATCGGCGGGGATGTCGTTGATCTCACGCACCTGAATGGCGGAAACATAGCGGTCTTCGGTGAGACCCGTTGGCACTAAGCCAATGTCGCCCCACCAGTCTGGACCCACAGCAGGTCGAGAGAAATCTCTGGAGCGCAAGATAAGATCCGGCTCGCCTATGCTCCACTCGTTGCCATCACCAAATACCAACATCGGCGGCTCATTATCTGGGTTACCCCGGGGCGCGCCATTGTCTGCCCAAGCCTGGATCATCGCCAACTCTTCATCAGACAGTGAATAGTCGTCTTTGAATTCGGTGATACCGATATCCTTTTCCAGAAAATAAGGGGGCATCGCACCCATGCGGTCTCGTATTGCGGTGCGATACTTGATGATAGGAGCCCAGGGCCTGACTTCTTCGTAGGTCATTAGAACCATGGGGCCACCGCCGCCTGGACGATGACAGTTCTGACAGCTGCGCTGCAAGATCGGCGCAATATGATCTGCAAAGGTCACCGAATCCGGATCGATTCCATAATCTTCCACATCGTAATAATGCGGTTGGTGATTAGCTACACTGGCATCGTGGGCTTGCGCTACTAGTGAGGATGAAAATAGCAGTGCAAGAAGAGAAGAAGCTATAGCAAGAAGCGCTCTGGCAGTCATGTCAGTTCCCCTGAATTGCGCCCTAAGCTTAACCGAGCGCTTATTTCTATTAATTAATTCACTTGTTATGAGTCTATGGCTAGCACCAGTACGGCGGCTATGCCCCTTTGTTACAACTTGATATTCAACTACCGAGAATAAAATTTTTAGCCTGAAAAGTCTACGCTAGCGCTCCGGTAGAGCAAATGCAGTCAGGGTGGTTCCCGAGGGAATCAACACATATTGACGACCATCGAGGAGGTGCGTAATCGCCCCTGCCCCCCAAATTCGCGAGCCTGTTTGATAGTGCCACAGGTTCTCACCACTTACCGCATCGAAGGCCATAAAATTCCCCTCGTGATCGCCGGCAAACACTAGCCCTGCAGCGGTCGTCAGCACACCGCCGAAGGTGGGCGATGGGTAGGTAAATTCCCAGCGCAATTCTCCTGTCTGGACATCTAGTGCTCGCAAGGCGCCGGAACCCTGCTCGGGGTCGATAAATATAACCCCGCCAAATGAAGCCTGCCCGGGCACCAGACTAGGCTCCTCGGGCACAAACGTGGCACAGGTTTCTCGCGCCGTGAGATAGAACAGCCCTAGCTCTGGATAGAACGAGGGTGGCATGAAATTAGTGCTTCCCCAGGGATCGGGAACACAGCCCTTACTGCCGTCGTTCAAGACAATTGGACGGCCGTCTGCCCCAATTTCACGGGCCCAGGTGGTTCCCGTGAAAGGCTTACCGAGTAGAAATTCCCCTGATACACGATCGAGCACATAGAAGAAGCCATTGCGATTGCCTACCATAACCACCTTGCGCTGCTGCCCCTGCCACTCAATGTCGGCCAGCACCGGCATGTGATTTGAGTCCCAGTCATTCAGGTCATGGGGCGTGAATTGATAGTGCCATTGAAGTTCTCCAGTATCGGCATTGAGAGCCACTAGCGAGTTGGAGTAGAGATTGTCTCCGGGTCTGCTATCGCCGTAGTAATCCGGGTTAGGGTTGCCCACACCCCAATAGATGAGGTTAAGCTCGGGGTCGTAGCTGCCGTTCATCCAGGTGCCACCGCCACCTCTGGCCAGTATTTCCGGATCGTTCGGCCACGTTTCACTGCCAGGCTCACCGGGCCCTGGAATCGTATTGAAGCGCCAAAGTCGCTCGCCTGTAGCCGGGTCATAGGCATCGATAAAACCGCGAGTAGCATACTCACCGCCGGACACACCGGTAATAACCATGCCATCGATGACCAGCGGAGCACCGGTAGCCGCATAACCGACGCGGTAGTCGGCGAGTTCTACATCCCAGAGAATGTCACCGTTGCGTCTGTCAAAAGCCAGCAGATGCGCATCCAGCGTCACCATAAACAAGCTATTTCCGAGCATGCCGAAGCCTCGGTTAACCGGAGCGCTGGCACCGTAGGTCAGATCTTCTGGAAGATTACGTCGATATTGCCAGAAACGGCGCCCGGTTCGCGCATCGATCGCCCAGGCATAATTATTCGACCCGGTGACGTATAAAACACCGTCGTCCACCAGTGGCGTCGTTTCGAAGCCGCGACCACGGGTTGTAGTGCCCGTCTGAAATGTCCATACGGGCCTTAGAGAAGCTACGTTCTCGGTATTTATCTGAGTCAATGGACTATGCCGTTTTCCGCTGTAGTCGCCGGAATAGGTCAGCCAGCGAGAGGGATCCGAAAACCCCTGTAGGATATCTCCATAATTGGGGCCGGAATCGTCCTGTGCCACTGCAACCATGGCAGGAAAAATAAACAAAAATGCCGCGAAAAACGGCATATTGAACATTTCACCAAGAATTAGCTGCAGTTTTCGCTTCTGTGTCATTTGCGTCCCAGGTTTCATTGCTGTTGATGAAGATAATTCAAAATATCGTCAAGCTGAGCCTCACTCAGTTGACGCTCTGCGAAGGCAGGCATGAGGGACGCTATGGCTCGGTCCGATGAAATCAACTCAGATTTCGAGAATGCTCGCAGCCGCTGATCACTATCCAATATCTGAATAGAGAAGGCGTCCTCGCTCTTTATCACTCCAAGCACGGTGTCGCCACCGACCGTCGTCAGGGAGATTGGCTTGTAGCCCCTGCCAATAGTCGAATTCGGGTTGCGTACCGAACTGCGCAGCGCTGCCTGCGTACGACGCAAAGTAATTCGCCCAAGGTTTGGGCCAAGACTGCCCCCTTCTCTCACTACACGGTGGCAATCGGCGCAAAAATCGGCGAACAGCCCAGCGCCATTTTCGGCATTTCCGCCAAACTCTTCCGTAGCGCCCGAAACAGCGACGCTGCGCAGATAACTCACTAACATCCAGATTTCGATATCGGGAAAATCGTGTGATGGCATGATGCTGCCCGGCACGCCCTCTTGTATGCGCGAGAAAACGCGATTCTCGCTAATCCCGGGCTGGGTCCACATTAGTGTCAGGTCAGGTGCATCGATGCTGCTTATGCCCTTCGCATCCGCTCCATGGCAAGTGGCACATTGCGCACGAAAGATAACGCCGCCCGCAGCCGCGGCTCTGGGATCAGAGGCTAGAGGATTGGTCTGCTGCGCGAGCACAGCCGATGGGTATATCGCCACCGCCAGTAACAGAAATAGCGCCGTATAGACCAGAATGGGTGACGCTTGACCGAAAAGGCCTCTGTGATGTTGCGTTTCTTGGCTCATCGTACTTCTTATTATCTTAGTATCTTATTGTTTTACTATCTTACCGTTCTAATTATGCTTAATAGCTCGGTGCCGCGATCCAGCCTTGCTGAGTTTGAGAAAGAATACCACCATCCCCCACATCGGGCTATCCAAGGTTTTGTTGACTTTGATTCGGCATTGTTTAACTCTATAGAGGCTAAGAGCCAATACAATCTGGAGAGTAAAATGGGCCACAACAACGATAACCAGAAGAAGACTTCAACCCTACAAATTTTCACATCGGTCTGCGCAGCACTCGTACTAGGCTGGCTGGTACTGGGCACGCAGGCAAATCAAACCTCGGCACAACAAAGCAATTTCATGGGCGGATCACCCCGCGTCGCAGACAGCGATGATGTGAGCACATTGCGACTAATTTTCCCTGCGGGAGTGCGTTCTAATTGGCACAGCCATAGTTGGGGCCAACTACTCATGGTTGAGGAAGGCCGAGGCCTAACTCAGGACCGAGGTGGCCCACTTCTGGAAATGCACCCAGGTGAACCTTGGTGGACCCCTGCCGGCCGCGAGCATTGGCATGGCGCCCATCCCGATGAAGACGTTTTGCAGATGACAATTTACGAAGGCGAAGTGAATTGGTTAGAAGGCGTAACAGACTCAGTCTATAACGCCGCACGCACACGCCCCTAATAGAAAGTCTCTATTAAAAGTCGCAGGAACACAGATGGGTGGCTCGTTTTCGAGCCACTCATTTTTCATTGCGCTAGCTGTAGCCCTCACATGTTTACTCACTAAGAGAAAGAATCATATACTCAGTCACCGAGAGCGCGCCTATCGATAACGAAACTAGCGCCATGGGGAAATATGGGACCAACATGAAGAATCGAATCCTACAAGTCTTTGCAATCACGAGCACCATGGCTGTGCTCATCAGTTGTGGCAGCGAAGAATCCGCTATGCCCGAGCTTAGTTTCGAAGAAGCGTTACAGGAACAACTAATTCAGGCTCAATCCGGTGATGTTATTTCTATTCCGGCGGGCGTGCATGAGATTACTCGCAGCCTCTCTTTAAATGTCTCTGGGGTAACCATCGCCGGCGAAGGCATGGATGCATCGATACTGTCGTTTAAGAATCAGGTGCAGGGTGCGGAAGGCATTCTAGTTAGTGCAAACGATTTCGTCATTCGTGATCTGGCGATCGAGGACACGATTGGCGATGCCCTGAAGATCAATGAGAGCAATAACGTACAAATATTACGCGTGCGTACTCAATGGACAGGTGGCCCGCTTAGCACGAACGGTGCCTATGGAATCTATCCTGTGCAGTCGAACAATGTGCTTATCGATGAAGCTGTCGCAATAGGCGCATCCGACGCCGGCATCTATGTCGGGCAGTCCTCGCAGATCATCGTTAGAAATTCCCGTGCCGAATACAATGTGGCGGGAATAGAGATCGAAAATTCAACATTTGCCGATGTCCACGATAACGTCGCTACAAATAACACCGGCGGTATTTTGGTTTTCGATCTACCCAATTTGCCAGTCCAAGGCGGACGTAATACGCGCGTCTATGCCAATCAAATTTTTGCTAACAACACCGGCAATTTCGCACCCGAAGGCAATATTGTAGCCGGCGTTCCCGCTGGTACTGGCCTGATGATCATGGCTAATGACAATATCGAAGTATTCGAAAATAATTTTGAAAATAATGACAGCGCGAACATACTCATCGTAAGCTATTTGATCAACGAACTGCCCATTGACGATGCGAACTACGACCCGTTCCCTGAAGCCATCTATATTCATAACAATCAATACCAGGGCGGTGGCGAAACACCCGATTCCGAACCACTTGCCCTACTTCAGGCCGCTACCGGACAGCCGATACCGGATATCGTTTGGGATGGCATGTTAGCAGAAGGCAAAATGGCGTCCGATGCCCTGTGCTTCGCCGAGGCCGATGACACAAGTTTTGTAAGCCTGGATGCTAGCAACGGCTTTGCACAACCCTCTTTCGATACCACCGCACATGATTGTGCGCTGGATCGTCTTTCCCCGATCTCTATGAGCACAAGTAGTCAATGACAGACTTTAATCTGCGCTCGGCATTATTGAGCGCTTGCCTACTCCTTGCCGCGTGTTCGGAGGCCCCTCCTGTCTTTCATGAGACAGAACGACCGCTGCGACTCTCGGATTGGCAACTCTTCGCCGTGGAAGCAGAAGAACTCGTGCCCAGTGAGTCCAGCGTGGTATTTCGGCCAAACAATCCATTGTTCACAGATTATGCGCATAAATTGCGCACCCTGTGGATTCCCGCCGGCTTGCAGGCTGACATTAGTCAGGGAGAAATAGACTATCCGGTGGGTACCATACTGAGCAAAACCTTCTACTATCCCCGCGCTGAGAATGCCACACTGGCAAAAGTTGCTGACACAGGGAAGCAGACGGTGAGCCTTAGTGACAACCAATTAATAGAGACTAGACTGCTGGTGCGCAAAAGCGGCGGCTGGGATGCCTTTCCCTATGTCTGGAATGATGGACAGACCGAAGCGTTTCTGCGCGTCGCCGGTGCGAGCAAAGCCGTCTCCCTGAGCACTCAGACAAGCCCAGAGACAATCGATTTCACCTATTTCGTTCCTAACGAGAATCAATGTGCCGGGTGTCACACTACGGCTCACCCCGAAGGCGACATGCATCCACTAGGCGCCACCTTCAGCCAACTCAATGCACATGCTATTGCGCCCGACATGGACAAACCCACACAGCTGGCGCAGATGCAGGCACGGGGATGGCTAAGTAGCGACGAAAATTTTCCTGACTCAGTTGCCTGGCAAGACCCTTCCGCTCCGCTGCAAGAACGTGCGCTGGCCTATCTGAATATGCAATGTGGGCACTGCCATAACCCAGAAGGTGCGGCAGACACCTCAGGTCTCATCCTCGACAACTCGCAGACACTAGCCATCAACCGCGGGGTGTGTAAACCACCTGTTGCTGCCGGTGGTGGCGCTGGCGACCTACGCTACGCAATAGTGCCCGGCCAGCCGCAGCAATCCATCTTGCTCTATAGAATGGGGTCGGAGAAACCTGATGAGATGATGCCGGAATTAGGCAGGTCCCTGATTCACAAAGAAGGTATAGATCTGGTAAGTCGCTGGATAAATGAGATGCCAGGCAACTGCTGAGCAGTAGTGCAATAGTCAGTCACTCTTTGCGAAAGAATGTATGCAAGACATCGTCTAGCAAAGGGCCCCAGTTATCCCAATCATGCCCCTCATTCACCTCACGGTAAGTCAGATCGTATTCCTGAAATTTCAGCGTCTCCATGAATTGCTGACCCGCCTGGGTATTGTCGTTGACAGTACCAACGCTCATGAAAATTTTAAGCGGCAATTTTTCCTGCGCCATATACTGGAAGCGAAGTTCGTCTACCATCTCGCTGTTTGCCGGTGACTGCATCGCAATTCCGGCGAAGCTTTCATGAGCCATTAAACCAAAGCAGGCACTGTTACGAGCGCCGAAGGATAGACCCAGAATTACTCTTTCATCCCGAGTCCCAGCGGTCGGATATTCCTTGTCTATGGCAGGCAGTAGCTCTTCGGTGAAAAAATCGACATAACGCGGATTACAGAAAAATTGTTGGTTGCGTCGATTCTGCTGCAGCCTATCGGGATTGCGACTATCGACAAACACGACTAGAAGCGGATCAATATTACCCGCCGCTATTTCTGCATCGAGTAGTTTAGGAAGCTCACCGCGGGAGATATACCACTGACCATCGGTAATATAGAGTGTCGGCAGTGCTGCATTTCTGCGCGCACCCTCGGGCTCATAGACTCTGTATTGCAAGTCGTAGCCCAGAGCCTCACTGGAGAAACGAATATTATCGCTCAAGTTACCATCGGCGAAAACCAGAGAGCTGCAACTCAAACTAAGCAGACAAGTTAGCCACCTCACGACTGCTCCTCACTCCTCATCAACCTCTTCCCCAGCGACTGCTTCAATCTGACTCGTTGTATTCAAGCCCATTATCAGGCGCCATAACATGCGAAATCTGAATGTCTGGTAAATTAGAACTGCATTGGCCAGGACCAGGGCCAGCACAGGAAGCCAGGTCTGGTTCTGGGTCATATCAATCGCAAGAGCCATCACGACAAGAATCAGCACTATCGTTATTGCTGGCCAAAAGTCGCGCAGGGTTGCAGGCTTCCTGTTACCGAAGAAGTCGTCATTCTCTGGGTCCTGACGCGCACGCTTGAAACTACTATGGGACACCCAATTGCCCGATATGAAAATTGAGCCGAGCACGTAAAGCCACAGGGTAGTAAACTCATCACCAATTAGTGCGATCAACATGAATTGTTGAATGCCAATTATAAAAGGCACAATGGAATCTCTGAGTTGGGGCTGCCAGATAAAACCCATAACCATCGTCGAGTACATCACCCATATCTGCAGTATTCCCAAGAACGAGGCGATCACCATGCCCCAACCTATCAATGCCTGAAAATCTAATACCAAGAGCCAATCGCTATCTATGATTTTCGACCACATTAACTCCAGGGCCAAGGCTTGAATAATACTGATAAGGGTTAACAGTACTGTGGGGAAATGCGTCTGCGCTCTTGTTCTTATCTTACTCATAGCGTTGCCAATTCTTATTTAATCGGAAAATCGAAGTAGGTATCTGGAAAGGGTTCGTCTGCGAGCATAAAATGCCACCACTCTGTTCGTATCGCCCTGAAGCCATGCTTGGTCATGGCTGCAGCCAACAGACTCCTATTAGCACGCGCCTGTGCAGTTAGGTTCAGATTACTTGGCCAGGACACTGGATCGAAAAAATCCCAGGGACTACCCATATCGAGCTCCTCCCCCGTATTCCCATCGACCAGCGTCAGATCGATAGTGCTCCCTCTAGTGTGACCCGAGCGCGCCGAGATATATCCTTCACTGAACAGGATGTCCTTTGCCACAGCGGGGTAGAAAACTGCCTTCATCTTGGTATCGTCCAAGTCTTGAGCCCAACGCACGAAATGATCCACCGCCCGCTGTGGGCGATAGGCATCGAACACCTTCAGGCTCAAGCCGAAGGCCGCGACTTCCGCCTGCACCTTGGCGAGTGCTTCGGCGGCCTCCCTGGTCATGAAGACCTGCTCGGCATGGTAGCCATCGACTACGTTGCCTACGAAATTGTTCGCGCTAAAATAACGAAGTTCAACCTGAATAGTAGGTATGAATTCCTGCAGCTCTACAAATGCCTCAGGAACCAGATCGTCGCCATTCTGGGCGATGGCTCGCTGCTCTCCCTGTAATATGAATAGTGCGAGCAGCAGCGTAAAAACACGCTTTAGCGAAACTAACACATTGTATTTATGTGATATTTTATTATTCATGGGCACCCGCCTCCATAAGTATGACCCAGTTTAATCTATCCTCGCCCTGAAAACTCTGGTAATTGTGGTGCCATCAAGAATTTCGGAATAGAATAGCCTCCCTTTCCAGGGTCATTCCTTGACAATTTACGTCGCCTAACAGCTAGTAACGTGACAACATACTCAGAACGAAACAGAAAATTTAGCAGCAAATATTTATAGTTAGAAGTGGCACCTAGTACTTATCGACTGTTAAAGCAGTGTTTGCAGACTATAATACTGTATCCAGAAAAGCCAAATAATCAATAGGCATCACAATGAGAGCCATGCAGAAGACAATAGGTCTGTTGGGCGGCATGAGCTGGGAATCCACGGCCAGCTACTACCGTGATCTTAACGAAGGCATCAAAGCCAAGCTAGGCGGATTGCATTCGGCAAAAATTTGCTTGGTGAGCGTCGACTTCGAGGAGATCGAGAAATTACAACACATTGAGGATTGGGACGGAACGGCTGTCATATTGGCCGAGGCCGCTATGGCGATAGAGAAAGGTGGCGCCGATTTTCTTTTGATCTGCACCAACACCATGCACAAGGTTGCCCCGCAGATTCAGCAGAAGATATCCATACCCATCCTCCATATTGCGGATGCGACCGCCGAGCGCCTGCGCACTGACGGCATTAAGAAAGTAGGCCTGCTAGGCACGCGCTTCACCATGGAACAAGACTTCTACAAAGCGAGGATATCAGAGCGCTATGGCATCGACGTTTTGGTACCGGAAGAAGCCGATCGTGCCGATATACATGATGTTATCTACAAGGAGCTTTGCCTTGGCACCATCGATGAAAATTCCCGCGAGAGATATCTGAAGATTATAGATAAACTCGCACAGAGCGGCGCTCAGGCAGTTATTCTAGGCTGTACCGAGATAGCGCTGCTGGTTCAGCAGAAACACACGGCAATACCACTCTACGACACTACAGCGATACACGCAGAACAGGCAGTAAGAGAAGCGCTGTCGAGTTAGATTTGCAGCAATCACCAATGGGATACAGATTTAAAAGACTATGGATGAAGTAATTATAGAGACCGCAACCGTTGCAATGGCAACGTTCTTCGCCACAATCGGCCCCCTCGATGTGGCGGCAGTCTACGCCGGTCTGACAGCAACAGAAACACCAAAGCGCCGCCGCAGCATGGCAATTCGTGGAACGCTTATCGCGACTGGTATTCTAGTGTTATTTGCTCTGGTGGGAGAGTTTCTACTCGCCGGCCTCGGCATCTCTCTCGCTGCCCTGCGCACGGGAGGCGGAATCCTACTCTTGCTAATCGGCATCGACATGGTATTCGCTCGCACATCTGGCAGCACATCCACCACCGAAGAAGAAGAACAGGAGGCTTTGGGCAAGCGCGATATCGCTGTATTCCCACTGGCCACGCCGCTTATTGCAGGCCCGGGAGCCATGGGCGCTGTAATCCTGCTCATGGCCAACAGCGAGGGCGATCTGGTGCTACAGTTCACCGTAGTTGCCTCCCTACTCGCGATCATATTGCTTACCTTCATCATGCTATTGCTTGCCTCAAGAATACAGCAACTGTTTGGGGTGACCGGCATGCATGTTGTAACGCGCGTATTCGGTGTATTGCTATCGGCACTCGCCGTTCAGTTTATATTTGACGGCATCGCGCAAAGCGGCCTGTTGTCCGGCTCCTGAGCTTCGGTTTACTAAAAAACGAGCCGCAGTATGCTCAGGAAAAATATCCGATGCCTCAGCTCAGTGAAGAAGTGAAACCCTAGAACGAATAGAGGAGCTCCCCATGCAAGTCAAAATCGCCGAAAGCCTGGAGGATCTAAAATTCATAGCACCGGTGTTGCTGCAACTTAGGCCACAGTATTCTGCAGACGGCCTTATCGCGCAGATTCAATCACAGCAGAAAGACGGCTACCGCATTGCCTACGTCCAAGAAGGTGTTGATGTCCTCTGCTTAGCCGGTTTTCTGCTTGGGCAGAAGCTTGCCTAGACGAAACATATCTATGTCGATGACCTCGTCACCTGTGAGGCACACCGCTCCAGCGGCGCAGGGAAAGCTCTTGTCGATTGGCTCAAACAACATGCTAAAGAGAATGGCTGCCAACAACTTCACCTGGACTCCGGTGTCACACGCTACGGGGCCCACAAGTTTTACCTAAGAGAAGGCTTCGATATTACCAGTCATCATTTCGCGGTTGTGCAGCTTGATGCTAATTAGAGAAGAAACTAAAGGTGACCTTGCTCACATCGAAGCCATCCATCTGGCTGCGTTTCCCGGCGCTGGCGAGAGTCAGCTAGTTACTGCGCTGCGTAAAAACGTAAAGAATCTACTCTCTCTCGTCGCGGTAGTAGATGGCCGGCCGGTAGGCCATATTCTTTTCTCGCCAGTCACCCTGGACTCTACTACCTCATTACGGCTAATGGGATTAGCTCCAATGGCAGTCCTTCCAGAATTGCAAAGCAAGGGTATCGGTAGCGCCCTGGTTGAGGCCGGGCTCAAGCTGTGCCGCAAAGCGAAAATTGGTGCCGTAGCCGTTCTTGGGCATCCTGAGTACTACCCTAAATTTGGATTTGAGAAGTCTGAAAAGTTTAATCTCAACTCTGAATACGATGTACCACCCGGAGTCTTCATGATCGCCGAATTGGAAAATGGCTATCTAAAAAATTGCAGCGGCACCATCTCTTATCACGAAGAATTCAGTAAGTTGTAAGAGTGCACCATCGATGTTTCAAACAACGTAAATGATACTCCCGGCAACACCATTGAGCTTTTCTTCCCGCTCTCATAAAGTCAGGCATTGGCCTATTCCAGCTTGATCCGCCCGATTATCTAAAGGGAACTAACACGTGATGTTTAAAAATAGACATCCAGATCTGGAAACCCCAGATTCAGACCTGCGTTCTGTAATTCTTACCCTTGCCGAAGAGTTAGGCGGCAAGCCCGCTCTCATCGATAGCCCAACTGAAAGAACGCTAAGTTATACGCAACTGTCACAGCCGATCCAGCACTTTGCCGCCGGACTCAACCAGCGCGGCTTTAAGAAAGATTACGTCTTCGCCACGTTCATTCCGAACGTGCCTGCATAGGCCGAGGTCTTTCTGGGTGTCGCTGCCGGAGGCGGAGTCAATACTCCCGTTAACTCTCTGTATTCAAGCCGCGACTTCGTCCATCAGCTCACTGATTCCGACACACGCTTCCTATTCACTATTCCGGAATTCTTGGATCGCGCTCTTCCCGCCTCCAGGAAAGCTGTTACTGCGTTCTCCGATCTACTCATCAATGCTGGCAACGCCTCATCCGTCACTTTCGACCCAAAAACAGATCTAAGCGCACTACCCTATTCCAGCGGTACGACAGGTCTATCGCAGGGAGTAATGCTCACACACGAAAACCTGATCTCAAATATGATCCTCTCCTGCTAAGCCAACCCGATAGATGAGAGCGAGAGCGTCTGGCCGCAAATGCCTAAGCATTAAGGGATTCACTCATGCCAATTCAATCCTGAATTGGCTATAATCCTGCTCCCAGCAATTATGCAGGCTATATCTTCCATGTCATCGAGCAACAAAGTCGGCTTCGTCTCACTAGGGTGCCCAAAAGCCCTGGTAGATTCCGAGCGCATACTCACGCAGCTAAAATCTGACGGCTACGACATCGTGCCGACTTACGACGACGCTGATCTGGTTGTAGTGAATACCTGCGGCTTTATCGATAGCGCGAAACAGGAATCTCTGGACGCCATCGGCGAGGCGATTGCCGAGAATGGCAAGGTACTGGTTACCGGCTGCATGGGAGCGCAGAAAGAAGTTATCACCAATGCGCACCCCAAGGTCTTGGGCGTAACCGGGCCGGCCGCCTACGAACAGGTTGTGAATCAGGTACATAATTTTCTTCCACAGAATAAGTCTCATGATCCCTTTATCGATCTCGTACCTGCACACGGCATAAAACTAACACCCAGACACTACGCCTACTTGAAAATTTCTGAAGGATGCAATCATCGCTGCAGCTTCTGCATCATCCCTTCGATGCGCGGTGACCTTGTTAGCCGCCCAGTTGGCGATGTACTCGACGAGGCAGAGAGACTAACCAACGCTGGCGTGCGAGAACTATTGGTCATCTCTCAGGACACCAGCGCTTACGGTGTGGACAACAAATACCAAACAGGCTTCTGGCAGGGTCAGCCAGTCAAGGCGAGTATGCAGGGCCTATGCGAGGCGCTCGCGCAACTGGGCATATGGGTTCGCCTGCACTATGTCTACCCCTACCCCCACGTAGACAAAATAATACCTCTGATGGCCGAAGGAAAAATCCTGCCCTATCTGGACATACCCTTTCAGCATGCCAGCTTGTCCGTACTGAAGGCGATGAAGCGACCCGCTGCAACGGAGAAGACCTTAGACAGGATTCGCACATGGCGTGAGCTATGTTCCGACATCACACTGCGCAGCACCTTCATAGTAGGATTCCCGGGTGAGACCGATGCCGATTTCGAAGAACTCCTGCAATTTCTGCAGATAGCGCAGCTAGATCGGGTAGGCTGCTTTCAATATTCCCCTGTCGACGGCGCCGCTGCCAATGATCTCGACAATCACGTTCCCGAAGAACTGAAACAGGAACGCTGGAAACGCTTCATGGAAACACAGCAGGAAATTAGTACACAGAAATTACAGGCAAAGATCGGTCAGAAACTGGAAGTATTGGTAGATGAAGCTAATGCGGAAGGAATCGTAGCGCGATCTGCTGCAGACGCACCAGAGATCGACGGCAATGTATTCCTGGAGCCGAACCCTGAAGTCCAGGCCGGAGATTTTATCCAGGTTAAGATTCATGATGCCGACGAGTACGATCTCTATGGCGCTCTTGCTGACTAATAGCTAATAGTCTTTTGCAGTACTAGCGGGGAATAGCCAATGCCGTCCGGCGCTTCTCCCGTTGCATAGTCACCCAGAACTTCTTGAGTCTCTATGTTTATCGCCAAGACTCGATTCTCACCGCTGAGCGACAAAAACAGAGTTCTATCATTGAGGTAGAGAGTGACACCCTGTGGGCACAGCCAATTGGCGCGCAAGCCTAGCGAGAGCCCAAAAAAGCAAGTACTCTAGTCTCACACTCTGAAACAGACGCCCTAAAAATTCTCTATGCTTTCATCTCGCCTTCTAATCACCGCCTTGTTGTCTCTGTTCGCTGTAAGTAGCCTGGCGCAGACAAATCCTGTAGCTCCTGAGCATGAAACCGAGATCAATATCTCAGAGAAAACCAAGGCGATTAACGCCTATCGAAATCCTCAGCCTAGAGACTTAACAATCCTCGCTCAGACTCTTGCTGCAGAAGAATTAGACAGGGCTGTTCTAAATCGTCTGATGCAAGAAATAAGCACCCAACCGGAAAGAACGCAGGCCCGAATCGGGCTCAGCGAGAGTCAGCTGCGGGAAATATTCATTACTCTTTCCAACGCCCGAGGCTTCATTAATGGCAGCGAATTACAGAATGTTCAAGCGATGTGCAGCGCATGGGAATCGTCTGCAGCGATGGGTGAGGAACGCATAGCGCAGGCGCTTGCAGCCTATACTGCAAGGGAACAACTTACCAGAACATTCATCGCCAAGTACTATAGCGTGGTATTACATGATATCGAATCGCTACTGGATGAAACTTCTCTATCTCGATTCAACGCCTACATGGTCGACAGACGCCGACGATTAGCCAATGCCGGGATAAAGTCTTGGGGAGCTCCGGTGCAGAATCTTAGAGCCGGTACTGATACCATTAATTTCCACTGCCGCTAGAAAATTAAAATTACTATTGGAGTTAAGCTGTGAGTTATAAGTGTTTCGAAGTAACCGTTGAGAACAAAATTGCCCATATCGTCCTGAATCGTCCCGAAAAAAGAAACAGTATGATTCCCGAGTTCTGGGATGAGTTGCCCAGCATAGTGAGAGAACTCGATGCGAACGCCCAGGCGCGCGTCATCGTCATCTCATCCACCGGTCCTCACTTTACATCTGGCATCGACACAGCGGTGTTTAGCAGCAATGCCGAAGCCAGTGACGACCCAAAAATTAGAGAGAAACAAAACCGGGTTCATGGCGCTAGGCTGTATGACACGGTCAATTACCTGCAACAAAGCTTTACCTGTCTCGAGGAATGCAGGGTCCCGGTGCTGGCCGCCATACAGGGCGGCGTCATTGGCGGTGGCGTCGATCTTATTACTGCCTGCGATATGCGCTATATGACCGCCGATAGCTTCCTGACCATCTTCGAAATCAACATCGGGATGACGGCAGATGTTGGCACCTTCCCGCGCATTACCAAGCTACTCCCGGAGGGTGTGGTCAAAGAGCTCGCCTATACCGGCCGTCGCATGTCGGCTGCCGAGGCGAAGTCACTTGGCTTTGTAAATGAAATTTTTGCCGATCAAGATTCGCTACTTCTTGAGGTTATGAAGATCGCCGAACTGATAGCGAGCAAAGCACCACTGGCAATCTATGGCAGTAAACGCATCATCAATTATTCCCGCGATCACAGCACAGCAGACGGCCTGGACTACATCGGTATTTGGAATGCGAGTATGTTACAGAATGCTGAAATCATGGAGGCGATGACTGCGGCGTCTGAGAAACGACCCGCAGATTTCGTCGATATCCCGGCAAAGAGAAAGAAGATGGGTTCGGGCATTGTCGATTAGGCCAGCCTACCAGCCCAGTCCAGACCTGTCTAACCGGCTAAAAATGAATCTAACAACACTTCCATCAATGCCGCACCCAGCCACGCCAATGGCGGTATAAAAATATAGAACAACAAGCGGGAGAAAATCGAAAGATTTATCGGCCAGGTGCGTAGATGCCTCACCTGCTCGCGTCGCTCGATCAGACCATTCATCCTAAGCAGGGATTGCGCATCCAGCTCTGTCGATGCTTGTTGAATTTCATCATTGATCAGGCTCAGTACTAACGCTTTCTCTCTACGGATATTTTGGCGGATGGTCCAGGTTGGCAGAAAAACAAAAATAAGCGCCGAAGGCACCGCCAGATAGAAGCCATTCGCGTAGTTGACCCACTGAAAGTCACGGTCTAGAGACTGCAGTATGGTTAATGATAACGCACCCACTACCATTAAAAATTGGCTAAGAACTGCCCAGCCGAAGCCATTCAATCTATCCAAGTTATAGAGATTCACGCGTACCGATTTTTCGTAGTGGAACAGTAAGAGATCGTCCTGAAAAACAAAAAACAACGTGACAGCAATCGTAGACCACATAAACATCTGGCCAAATGCCATCGCTATGCTAGTCCAGAATATGTCCGATGCTGGGTCTAGACTTAGAGAGCTCGGAAAAATATTGGCTGCGATTGCAAACACCGACCCCAATATAACGGCTACAGGCCAAAGCTTAGCGAACGGGTAGCGTCTTAGCTCCATGGCACTTGGGTCTCGCATCTGACTGCGAATATCAACAAGAAGCGGCTCGCTTGATCGAATCCACGCCGTTAACCACATCAACAGGCCGGCTGGCAGCAATGTTAGCAGGCTGAACAGGCCCATTATTTCCATGGGCCGGGTCCATAGAGCGTAATTGGGCATAGGTCTAAATCCGCCCGCGCTCACAAAAAAGACAATCAGCGGAATACCTACCAGCGCGCCTCCAGAAGGAACAGGGTAAGGAAATCGTTTAATAGCAGCTTCTAACAAGCGAATCGGTGCAGGACTGGACATATCACAGGGGCCTGATGTTATTATTTTGAAATCTGCGGGCGAACCGAGATCATAGTAAATAGCAAACTAACTGCCAATCGCGCAGCGCTATAAGATTCTAGAATTAGCAGTAGTGATCTAATTTCCATTGCTTATACGTAGAAAGTAAACATACAGCACTACAACGAACAATAATGAGAGAGAACGAAACGTTCCGGAATCCAGCCAATGATTAAACCTGTTATCGGCATATTCGTAATTCTAGTGATCAGCGGCGCAATCGCGCTTGCTGGCAGCCAAGGAAGCACAGCGGCAGGCGAGATGCCGTTGTTCCTCATTTGCGCCAGCGTTGGCTTTGTCCTGCACTGGATAATCTTCATCCCCTCCTATATTTACCAGACGGAACATTATTTCGATCTGACCGGATCGATCTCCTACGTATCGACCATCGCCGTTGCCCTTATCTTCCATCCAGACATGGATACCCGCAGCCTGGTAGTTTGTACTCTAATTGCTATCTGGGCAATACGTCTGGGCAGCTTTCTGTTTATGCGTGTTAAGAAAGATGGCAAAGATCGACGCTTCGATGAAATCAAAACCAAATTCTTCCGCTACATGTTCACCTGGACCCTGGGTGGCGCTTGGGTATTCATCACCATGGCCGCCGGCTTAGCGGCGATCACAGCAGTAAATCAAGTTGCATTGGATGTATTCTTCTACGTCGGTGTTGCTCTTTGGATACTAGGGTTTGGTATCGAAGTGATAGCTGACAGACAGAAATCTTTATATCGCAGAAATCCGGATAATAAAGACAAGTTTATAACCGAAGGTTTATGGTCTGTATCTCGCCATCCGAATTACTTTGGCGAGATCGTGCTCTGGGTTGGCATTACTGTAATAGCGCTGCCAACACTGATTGGATGGCAATATGTCACTCTAATATCGCCTATATTCGTGGCTCTACTGCTGATCAAGATAAGTGGAGTTAAACTATTGGAAGAAAGCGGATTGAAGCGCTGGGGAGATGATCCTAGCTATATTAAGTATGTCGCTAGCACCCCTTCCCTAGTCCCGTTCTTGGGAAAAACTACCAACACTAAGTAACGGCCCGGAGGAGCATTCTGGTGCTCCTTATTTTTGCTGCCTCGGCCACTACTCTTCAGCGTCGCCGTCTTCCTCAGAGTCCACGACAGCCTTCCTTCTCAGTCAACGGGATATCGTGTCGTCTAAATCGAGCTTCTTCTTTGCTTCGTCGCTACTAGACTGGGACTTTACTTCATTGTCTTTTTCGTTATCTGACATGTTTTACTACTCCTTATTTTTCATCATTCTACTATCTAACTCTAGTCTTGTCCTAGGCGATTGCTCGTCGATTACCTACGGTAACTGAATACATTTTCTAACGGCTTCCCCGAACACCGCATCGATTCGAAATGCCACTTCCCGTGAGGGAGAGTATTTTCCCAAGTCAATAGCGTTTCCAGTCTGTCTCGTTACGCCTATCCGTGTCGCGAGATCCAGGTCATATCCCTACTCTCGACAAGTAGATCCCGTATACAGTTACTTATGGGCAACTCAGACATCAGTAGTCCCTTCTGTACTGCAAGATTAAAAGGCCTCGGTATTTCAGACAGAATTATCGCTAGCAGATAGAGCATACCAAAGCCCCTGTTGCCTCCGTGTATATGAATCATAAAAAATTCGCCCCAATCACCAGATCAATCAATGTGATTTAGGCAATTCTCGATGCACGATAGGCAAAGAGCCGGTATCGTTTATCCCTTGGAATGCTAGCATCTTCTAGTGACAGCCTGCGCGCGAGCGCGAGCATTAGCAGAACGCACTCCAGCGCGATAAATCAGGTGAGAGCAATCGTCATCAGGCGCATTAAATAATGGATATCAAATATATTTATCATTGGTATCCTATACCTACAACATCCTTGGGGCCCATATTTTTTCCAGCAAGAATCGAGTCGCACTCCCAGATCTGCACATCGGCTTGCACCGGATGTTGGATTAATCTACCGTAGCCCAGTTGAGGAGAAAACATGAGCTGGCAAGACGAAGTAGATGAATTAAGACGCCGCGAAAAGCTGGCTGCAGCCATGGGCGGCGAAGAGCGCATTGCGCGCCAACATGACAACGGGCGATTTACCGTGAGAGAACGCATCGACGCCCTCGCTGACAGCGGCTCATTTCACGAGATTGGTGCACTGGCGGGCAAGGCTAGTTACGACGATGAAGGTCAGCTAGAGAATTTTACGCCCTCAAATTTTGTCCTCGGCACAGCCCGAATTAACGGCAGACGGGTTGTCATCGGCGGCGACGACTTCACCGTTCGCGGTGGTGCCGCCGACGCCAAGATTGGCGACAAATCGGGTTATGGGGAGCGCTATGCCCTGGAAATGCGCCTGCCTCTGGTTAGGCTCATCGATGGCAGCGGCGGTGGCGGCTCCGTGAAGACACTGGAAATGGTTGGTCACTCCTATGTCCCCGCGCTGCATGGCTTCGAGACTACCATGCAGCTCATGGGGCATATTCCCGTTGTCTGCGCGTGCATGGGCTCGGTAGCAGGGCTTGGCGCGGTACGCACAACCATTTCTCACTTTTCTCTGATGATTAAAGACACTAGCCAGTTGTTTGTAGCTGGCCCTCCGGTCGTTGAACGCGGATTCGGCAAACCCATAGAGAAGGATGATCTTGGTGGCTCCGCGATCCATGCAAATGGCAGCGGCGCCGTCGACAACGAAGTCGAAACCGAGCAGGAGGCATTCGTTACTATTACACAGTTCCTCTCCTACTTACCGCAGAATGTCTGGCAGGTTCCTCCTAGAATAGAAAATTCAGACCCCATAGAGCGCAGAGACGAATCACTACTCTCCGTCATACCTAGAGACAGGCGCCAGATGTACCAGATCAGGGACATCATCAATTCTATAGTCGATCTCGATAGCTTCTTTGAAATAAATCCAAACTACGGAGAATCGCTAGCTGTAGGACTGGCCCGCCTGAACGGATATGCCGTCGGCATCATGGCTAATGACACCCATCATCATGGTGGCGCCGTGAATGCCACCGCATCGGAGAAGATGATGCGTTTCGTCGATCTGTGCGACACCTTCCACCTTCCCGTTCTCAATCTGGTAGACAATCCAGGCTTCCTGATTGGTAGAAAGGCGGAAGAGGAAGGCACTGTGCGACTGGGCAGTCGAGCCCTGATGGCCTGCTATCAGGCTTCAATACCCTGGGTCTCAGTCATAGTTCGCCGCTGTTATGGTGTCGCCGGCGCCGGGCACGGCAATGCCGACCGACTCAACTTACGCTATGCCTGGCCTTCCGCTGACTGGGGCTCCCTGCCTATAGAGGGGGGCGTACAGGCGGCATATCGCAGGGATATCGAATCCGCGGACGACCCTGCCGCCCGTCGTCGTGAATTAGAAGACATGTTAGAGCAGTATCGATCGCCGCTGAGGACGGCCGAGGCTTTCGGCATCGAAGAAATTATAGACCCGCGGGATACACGGCCATTGCTAGGCGAGTGGATTGAACAGGCTTATGAATTGCTGCCAAGCCAGCTAGGACCTAAATCCCGGACACCCCGCCCTTAAATCCAATTTCAACTCTCTCTTCGAGTTAGCTACAAGGGGGGCGGCCTTCTGACATGACCTTATCTAAGCTTTTTTGTGCCTGCTTCGGATTACCCAGATCCTGCACCTCCAGCATTTCGCATTCATCCTCTACCATCTGATCGATAGTCACCGGGTAGAACTTGCAGTCATCCGGACGATCAAGATAGATATCACAGGTATATCTATCTTGATTGGGCACCTGCCTTAGCCATGGACAACGTTCCATCTGCTCACCGGAGTCAGGATCTTTCCAGATCGCCCCATCCTGCACATAGTTATAAAGGTCGGGCCTGAAGGTCTCCCACAGCTCTAGCTCCGCTTCCGATACAGACAGGCCGTCACCGCCATACTTCGTGCAGCATTTTCCGCACTGATTACATTCTTTCAAGGGTAAGCTTCGCTTCTGATTATTCGTCGATGCAATTAAAGATTCCCGATCACATCTCCGGGGGCAAGAACAGCTAGCTAATTGCTAAACTCATCGAGAGCCTGCAATTAGCTGAGGATATGCTTCAATCCAATAGTAAAGACAGCCAGACTACTCTGCCCGCTCGATACGAATCAAGGCGCCATCTTCCTCGTCGGTAAGCACATACAGATATCCGTCCGGCCCCTGCATAACATCTCTTACACGGTTCCTGAGTTCGGTAAGCAAACTCTCGCGGCGAATCTCCTGGCCTCTACTATTGAAAACGATTCGCTGCAGATGACCTGTACCTGGAATTCGCCCCTCCATCATAGAGCCCACAAATAGATTCCCCTGCCATTCGGGAAAATGCTCTCCGCTATAGAAAGTCAATGCAGAAGGCGCAATCGAAGGCCACCATACTACCGTAGGACTCTCGAATTCTTCGCGCCAGGGTGTCTGCGAAACCCAATCGCCCCGATAGTTTCGGCTATAGGAGGCCAACGGCCAACCATAGTTCTTACCCGGCACTATAATATTTGCCTCGTCGCCACCCTGCGGACCGTTCTCACTGGCCCAGAGCTGACCCGTCTCGGGATGCAATGTGATACCTAACTGATTGCGATGGCCTACCGAATAAACCTCAGGCAGGAATTCCCTCGAGTCGACGAAAGGATTGTCTTTGGGAGCGCTACCATCGGCGTTTAGCCGCAATAACTTGCCGTAGTGCACCTCGGGGTCCTGGGCATATTCGCCGGTGCCGAGAAAGACATAAGAGCCCCCCACCGACATCATCAATTTGCCGTCGGGAGCGAACATCAATGCCGAGGCGGCGATACCGCTATCCACGCCCTTCGCTACAAAAATTTCTTCCACGTTTTCCAAATTGTCTTCTACCAATCGGCCACGAACCAGACTCACCGCCTGATTCGGCTCCCCTTCATGCATGATTGCTTTGGTGTAGGTCATATAGACGATCTGATCGTCGTCGGGATGCAGCGCAATCGCCATCAAACCAGCGCGAAAGACTGCCGAATACACCTCGGGCACGCCAGGTATGTCTCTCTCTAACAGCTTTCCATCGCGAATCACTCGCAACTTACCGGTATAGCGCTCAGTAATCAGGATGTCGCCGTTATCGCGAAACGCCATGGCCCATGGATTAGCGAGCCCAGTTGCTATGGGCACTAATTTCACCTGATCAATTTCAAAGGTTGGCACTAGCAGGGGTTCGGTGATAGAGGGCGGTGCGACGAAGGGGCTCTGAGCAAATGCAGATACGCCCCAGACCAGAGAGGCAGTAAGCAGAGGCAGCGCTAGAATTTTTCTTATAGTCATAACTTTTCCTATTGTGCGAATATTCTTTTTAAATACTTATCAGTGCCGATGACCCGGCCCATGCTCAGCAGCGACGGCGTCGTAGTGCAATCGAATTAAGTCTCTGCCAAAGTCACCATCGAAGTCACGCCAGACCAGGTGAATATGATTGGCATCGTTCTGAGTATTGTCGTACTCGATTAAAAAGCTGTCTCCCTGAACGCGATAATAGTGCGCATCGCCTCGTTCCATGCCGCCTATCCAGGCAAATTTAACATCGTCTATGCCGTCATCTATTATGTGCTGCATTCTCGCTGCTGCTACCGTCTCTGCCTGCGCAGAGGCAACTTCCGCAATAATCTCCAGCAGCATCTCCTGCTGCGCTGACTCCAATAGAGCATAGGCAATGCCTAAGTCTTCGAGTGCCACTACTTCCTTCTGTGCAGCGCTAAAAATATCGCGGGGAGCGTCGCCAGGAATCAGAGCGGCACGTAATTGAGCTGCGCTCAGAGATTTCACCAGGCGCCTTCCCGCATCTTCCTCTGCCGCCAGCACCCGAGTTCCCAGCTTGTCCCCGCTGCGCACCTCGGCCGGATTACTACCAAAGAACTGCGGCGTACTTTCGATACCAGCACCCTCAATGAAAGTCCAGTTAAACGCGAGGTGGTGGCCCTCATAGCGAATCCCCCAGGCGCCCTGCATAGCTGGCTCACCGAACACGGTAAGATAGTAAAGATCAGGATCGCGCACGAACGGACCATTTGGCTCCAACACCGCAAGCACATTTTCCAGGTCACGCACGCTCTCGGTTTTCTGAAATCCTTTAGCACTGAAAAGCGTCTGCAGCAGCTCCCGTGCAGCGACTAGTTGCGCTGCCTCTAATTCCTTCAGCGTAATGCCTTGACGCGGGCGCGGAATAAAATGCCAATTTAGGCGTTCTTCAGAGCCAAATTCGTAAGTCGCTTGCGCCCGCTGTGCAGTATCTAGACTCCCTATGAACTGCCTGCTCGCATCGACTATAGCCTCACTTAATTCAAGTTGAGCTTGCTGCGCCACAAGCGGCGAAGTTATGAGAAGAAGCAATAAAACAGTGAACCCAAGAGAAAGGCGTCGTAATTGGGTAAGAAACATGGAGAGACTCCGGCTTTTTATAAGTATTGACTACGGCCTGTCACACAGAATAAACCTGCAACCTGCAAGCGTCCAGTGGGCAATTTTTAGGAAGAATAGAGTCGAGAATTGTCAGCACAGACAATTTCTGCGATAAAGGCTGCTTTTCGCAAGGGAATAACGACATGAAGGCGGTAAGAATCAAGGAGCATGGCGGTTCCGAGGTCATGAGCTACGAAGACGTAGAACAGCCACAAGCCGGTGCCACCGAAGTACTCATTAAGGTTGAAGCGGCAGGCATCAACTACATCGACACCTACCAGCGTTCTGGCCTCTATCAGATCCCGTTACCTGCAACGCTGGGACTCGAGGCGAGTGGCATGGTTGCACAAATCGGCAGTGACGTGAGCCGCTTCCAGGTTGGTGATCGAGTCGCCTACACCAACGTCCTCGGTGCCTATGCAGACTACGCCGCCGTCGATCAGGATAAAGTCGTCAGTATCCCAGACGCTGTGTCCTTCGATGAGGGTGCTGCAGCTATGCTCCAGGGCTGCACGGCGCACTACCTGTCACAATCCACCTACCCGATCAAGAGTGGCGATAGCTGTCTCATTCACGCGGCAGCTGGCGGTGTCGGTTTGATTCTGATCCAGATGGCAAAGAATGCCGGCGCCTACGTAATCGGCACCGTCTCTACCGAGGAAAAAGCCGAACTAGCCCGAGCCGCTGGTGCGGACGAGGTCATACTCTATACCCAGACCGACTTCGAAACCGAAGTAAAACGTATTACCGATGGCGAGGGGGTGAATGTAGTCTATGACTCGGTTGGAAAAACCACATTCGAAAAGAGCATCGACTGTTTGCAGCGCTTTGGCTACATGGTACTTTACGGCAACGCGAGCGGGCCGGTTACAGAGTTCAATCCAGCCACACTGGGACCGAAAGGTTCTCTTTTCCTCACGCGACCAACGCTATTCGACTACACCGCTGATCGGGAGAGTCTCGAATGGCGTAGTAGTGATGTGTTTAAATGGATAGCCGAGGACAAGCTAACACTTCGCCTGGAACATTTTTTTGCACTAGCGGATGCACAAGAGGCTCATGACGCGTTAGAGGGCCGCAAGACCACGGGCAAGATAATTCTCAAACCCTAGACCACAAACAAGCGACACAAAGAATTAGATTCAACTTCACAAAAGTACATACAATGCAAAGACTTAGAGTATTCCTAACTGCCACAGCACTTGTTTTATTTTCGACAAGTCTACTTGCTCAAGCTATCGATCTCCGCCGCGGTGAACTGCCGGTAACAGTGCCTGCCAACTACGACGCCGCTACGCCGGCACCGCTTATCGTATTGCTGCACGGCTATACATCGAGCGGAGCGAGTCAGGATAGATACATGGGCTTCAGCTCCATTGCAGACAAATACGGTTTCCTTCTGGTAGCCCCCGATGGTGACAAGGAAGCTGGCGGCGACGAGAATCGCTTCTGGAATGCCTCTTCGGCATGTTGCAACTTCTATCAATCAGATGTAGACGATTCTGCCTATGTTCTCGACATCATTCAGACCGTGAAGGCCGACTTCAATGTCGACCCGAATCGCGTCTACCTGGTAGGGCATTCGAATGGAGGCTTCATGTCTTATCGTGCGGCCTATGATCATTCCGAAACTATTGCTGCCATAGCCAGCCTGGCAGGGGCCAGTCATATTGATGACCGACCCGCACCAGCCAATCCTGTGCATGTGCTACAGATTCACGGTACGAATGACGGCACAATCGCCTACAACGGCGACGATATAGCTGGCAATGCCTATCCCAGCGCCCATGAAACCGTCGCGCAGTGGGCCGAATATAACGGTTGTGAGGCTCAGGCCAATGAGCGCGAGCTGCGCGATCTCGTAGCCAATCTGGAGGGTCATGAATCTTCGGTGGAGGTATTTAACCAGGGCTGCAAGACAGGCGGTTCCAGCGAACTATGGACGATATCAGATGGCTCCCATGTGCCATCGTTTTCAGACAGTTTCGCTGAACAGGTTGTAGAATGGTTGCTGGCTCACCCGAAGAGCTACGGCAGCTTTGCCGACTAAAGCGGCATAAGCCAGCACCAATCAGAAACCACAGGGCTACACAGTATGGCCTTGTGGTTTTTTTATGTCTGACGCACCCCATCAATAGTTCAAGTCTGGCAGGCCGATGTCGGTTGATTTCAGTTAAAGTGACATTAACTATTTGACACCGCTACGTTATGCTTGGAAACAGTTACAAACCAACCAGGACAGAAAATGACCAGTAGACGCGCCTTAATTAAAGCCATCGCCGCGACACCGCTTCTCGGGGCATGCAGCACTGGCCCAGTTACTTCGGCGCGCAACTTTACGCCTTCTGGGCTACCTCTGCATAGAGTCAAAGTTTCCGCAGATAGAGTGATCCGAACCATTGCCGGCTCCAGACCGTTTCGCCCGTCCGGCTTCCGACTCGAGGCAGAATCGTTTGGCAGTCAGACCGTCATTCACAACTACGGCCATGGTGGCGGCGGCATAACGCTCTCTTGGGGTACCTCGCACCTCGCTATGGAACTGGCGCAGCAAAGTTCTCATCGCCGCTGTGCCGTTCTTGGCGCGGGCGCGGTCGGCCTCGCTTCAGCTCGCCTGCTGCAAGACCGCGGGTGGGACGTAACCATCTACAGCAAAGATCTGTCTCCCAACACCACATCGAATATTGCCGGCGGCCAGTGGTCACCAACATCCGTATACGATGATGACAAGCTGACGCCACAATTCGAAGCGCAATTCGAATCGGCGATGCGTCACGCCTACCGTTATTTTCAGAACCTCGCCGGACCCAGATATGGCGTTCGCTGGATCAGCAACTACTCGATAGCAGATCAACCGATAACTGATGACAACTTTAACGATCGCTATGCGAGCATGTATCCCGAGCTACGCGACCTAGCAACAAACCAGCATCCATTCCCTGCGCAGTATGTGCGGCACTACAACACCATGTTGATCGAGCCCGCGATCTACCTTCCTGCCATGATGCAGGACTTCTACGCGGCTGGGGGCAAGATAGTTATCAGAGAGTTTCGCGGGCAAGAGGACGCATTGAATCTTTCTGAGCAGGTAATTATCAATTGCACCGGCCTTGGCTCAAAAAATATTTTTCCCGACGATGAATTAATGCCCATAAAGGGGCAGCTTAGCTTCCTGCTGCCACAGGAGGAGATTGACTATATGACCGTAGGCAACGGGGGTCTGTATATGTTCCCGCGTAAGGATGGAATTCTGCTGGGCGGAACGTTTAAGCGCAACGACTGGACGACTACTCCGAACCCGGAGGACACACAACGCATCATTGCCGGTCATAGCGAGTTTTTTGCAGCGATGGATGACCCCTGGTCTTGAGCTATTATCAGGTTACTTTCTAGACAAATTTCTAGACAAAAAAAACGGTGGCGTCTTCTATCTGTCCGATTGACTGGAGGCAGATGCAGTACACCACCGTATACAAGGGCACATGGATTGCACCTAAGGAGATTGCAATCAAAGGATCGCGGCCCGAATCCCGTTACTATAAGCTGACCGCCTCACAGCGTGTTGCATAATAATGGCGCTATCCTAGCCAAAGCTGACAAACAGGTAAAACGAGTAATATCGACAGCATTAATCGAAAAATACGATTGTGATTAGCTACAGCCAACTTGGCTTTAAGCCCCTATTTAATAGACTTTTTGTGTTTTTCCCATTAATCTGCTCCAAACAAATCAATAAGAAGAGCACGCTATGAGACCCACTTCTATCTCTGTACTCCTAAAGACGCTAGCAACCCCGGCGATTGCTGCTGGATTCACGACTCTACTTCTGGCCAGTGCGGCTCAAGCACAAGAGTCTGCACCCACGTTTTATGCTGACGCGCTGCCGCTTTTTCAGAAGAACTGTGTTGCCTGCCACCAGCCAGACGGCCCAAAAGTCGGCGGTATTACGGCGCCGATGTCACTGATGGATTACGATCAGGCCAAGCTATGGGCACCGATGATTAAAAACGCCCTGATCACCGGCTACATGCCGCCCTGGGGTGCTCATGAGCGCCATAGAGGCGAATTTAAGGACGAACGCTATATTGAAGACGCCGAGATGGCCGTTCTAGTAGCCTGGGTAGATAGCGGCGCACTGGAAGGAAATCCTGCCGACGCCGCTGACAGTACAGGCCTTGTGGCCGAAGCCGGAGCGACTGTCTTGCCCGAATCAGGATGGTGGATTGGCGACCCTGATCTGGTCGTGCAATTCGATAGACCGGTCTACGTCGAGGACGACGTTCTCGATTGGCAGCCTACAGTACAGATGCCTGTTCCCGAAGGCGCACACACAGAACCCAAATGGGTATCCAAGGCCGAGCTTGATCCAGGCGGCCCCTGGGTCCATCACATCGTGTCCAGCCATATGGGTGTTGGCGTACCAGGTCGCGGACCATTTACCTATCCCGAGGGCTGGGGTGTTTTAATGCCGGAAGATCCGTTCATCACCGTAAACATGCACTACCACAAGGATCCTGGTGAGGGCACGGCGGTGACTGATATGACTCGCGCTGGCTTCGTGTTCTATGAGGATGGCACGGTTATCGATCACGTCGTCGAGACCAACCTGTTGCCTCACAACGGCTGGACTATCCCGCCGGGTGATCCCAACTACAAAGTAACTAACACACACGAGATCGAAGAAGACATCTTCCTGCTTTCGATGGGACCGCATATGCACTATCGCGGTAAGGCGATGCGCTATGAAGTTGAATATCCAGACGGTGAGAGAGAAACGCTGCTGTGGGTGCCCGACTACGACTTTAACTGGCAGTTCCTTTATGAGTATAAGGAGCCCAAGTTTCTTCCAGCCGGCTCGGTAATGCACATGAGCTGGTGGTTCGATAATTCAGATCAGAATCGCTGGAACCCTGACCACACGGCGGCAGTTGAATATGGCCCCGAGACTACCGACGAAATGGCCAACGCCCGCATCTACTTCGCGCCTACTACTAAGCGTGGCATCGTCGTAGGTGGCGAACTTCCAGCCGACATTCTCGAGACCGCGCAGAAAGAAGAACAGACCCGTCGCGAGCGAGCAAATCTGTTGGATCAGAGCGAGAATGACCTGAACTGGTTGACCGAAGACAGCGACTAGCCCAATTAGCACTCTGACGGTCTATCGATAGCCAGAGTGCTGCAAGTCAAAAAAAACGGACTCACCGCAATGCGCTGAGTCCGTTTTTTATTGCCTTCAAATAATCTACTGCCAGACACCTAAGTAAAAATACCTAAGTGTGGTCTAACTAACCGGTTACCGTGACCGGCGTCCAGGACTTGTGTCGCGCCATTACATCTTCTACCGAGTGTTTGCAGACTCCAGCCTTCGTTATCAATTTACTTTCACAGACATCGCAACGTACACATTCCTTGAAGTCGATAGCCGGGCCTCTAATTGCGCCGGTCGGGCAACTCTTCTCGCAGACCTTACACACTTCGCACTGCTGCACGCGCTTGATACGGAAAGGCGAGAGAAAAGAAGTCACACCCAGAGCCGCCCCCAGTGGGCAGGCGTAACGGCAATAGAAACGACTGATAAAAGTTGAGGCCAGCAAGAACAGCGCGAGGATAACCCACAGCAGCGCGGAGCGACTGAAATAGAAGATAGTGCCGAAAGGCTCGAAATATTGAAACAGACTGAGATCACTAAACGTCACTGCGGTTACGACTAGCAACGCCAAGATACCGTATTTAATATACAGCGCCTTATCATGAATGGTCTGCGGCAACTCACGCTGCCATTTCTTCGGTACTATACGCGTAATAAAGTCCTGCAGCGCGCCAAAGGGACACAGCGAAGAGCAGAATACTCTGCCCCAGAAAAGCGTAGTGACGATAGTAAAAACTACGATAAGCAATAGCGGCAAGTCGTTCAAAAACAAAGATGGGCCCAACTTCAAGCCGTTGGTGATATGTGAGACAGAGAGAAAGGTACCGTTATAGAAGCCCAGATAAACCAGAGTATAGGCCAGTGTCACCCAGCGAATAGGTGCACTCTTGCGCAGAAAGGCTGTCATCACTAACGCAAAGAGTACTAACAGTGCCGCAACCTCGTACCAGGGCGCGCTATTCATGAGCGACGCCCATACACCCTCTTCCTCTTCGAAATCATCGAACTCTGGAAACGGATTGGCACGCTCAGGCAGGTATTCTGCCGGTACCGGCGTTCCCATCGCTAGGGCTAAAGGGACAGGTGGCACCTGATAGTCTGTCTGAGCAAGCTCCTCGAAGGTTTCGACTTGTTTCCCGGTGTCATACAGAACCGTAAAAGGCTTGTTCATGTCAATCTCATCAGACAGCACCATGGCACCCGCGAACCTTACCTTGCCAGCAATCTTGCCATTATCAGCGCTACCGACGTAAACGAAGCGGCGACGCTCGATGTTGTAGACTGCGTTGCCCTGCTTTACCGCCAGACGCTCTTGCCGAAACGGAGTCGATGCATTGCCATCGATACCCACCAATAGCATATTGCCGTCGCTGACTCTGTTGCTCGCCTCTCTGTCCGCTCTGGAATAATCATCGGGGCCAACTAGAAGCTCACCCAGACTCTCATTGCCCATAAATGCCAGCGTGAGATTCAACTCGGTTAGATCTTCCAACACAATGGAAAAGTCTTTCACTAAACCAGACTCTTTCAACTCCTCCCAAGATTGGGCCTCTAAAATTTGTAGCGCCGCTTCACCACTGTTCGCATTTGCCGCGAACTCAGAATCTGTCAGATAGCTCTGGGCAACATGGCGTGCAGCATTGCGTATTCCCCGCGAAGTGGCCCAACTGGTAATCGTCGCGCGAGACACTCCGTCGAGATCGCGACCGGGGCGAAATCCGTCTGATACCGACATACCCTCGAACTGATTCGGAAATCGCTCAGTATTTAGAAAGTCACCGCGGATACTCTTATAAGATTCACGGTAATAAAGCACTTTGATACCCGACAAGACTCCTTCGAGGTCCATGCCCACCAATACCTCTATAGGTGCGCTATAACCGATCTCTTCCGGCGGGTAGTCCGGGGTCTCGAACAGGTATCCGATCAGCTCGGGCTCGGCATCCTGTTCGGCAGCGGCATAGGCCTTGTATACGGGGGGATCACCCGCTTTCTCTGAGAAGCTGCTTGCGTCCGGCATCACCTCTTTAAGAAGGGCAATATCGGTATCTGTGAGCCCTGCCTGTGCAACAACAATAGTTGGTAGCAACGCAAAGGCGAATAGATAGGGTAGAAGGCGAGTCAGTGAAGCTAGTAACAACTTCGAAGAGCGACAGAACTGCATTATTATTATTTTTCCTTTATTGAGTTCTTCTACAAATAAGTTCTACTGCTGAAAGTCAGGAACTTCGGGGAACAGCAAGTGCGTCAGGAAACTGCTCGGTATTTAATCAAATAAACACGAGCAGGTACATCACTTAGTGCAGCGCAAACGCAGTAAAATAGCCGACTAAATTAGTAGACATTAAGTCGTAGTCGCAGAAATCCGACACAAAGCTTGATCATCTCTATGGAGCGCTGAGAGTCATCGAGAACGTCGAAGCCATGTGCACCCTCTGGATAACGCACCACACTCACGGGGCTATTGCGCGCGATTGCCTCCGCCTCGAAGGCGTCGATGGACTCATTGAGGCCCGGGAACTCATCCTTGCCGGCACCGATTATTAGAATGGGTGTATTCTCCGGAAAATCCTGCATACCCTGATTCGGGTTCACAAAGTGGAGGTTAGCCGAGGCCTGGGCTATCAGCTTGCTGCCGGGCGCGTCCAACATGAAGCCATACAACAGAACCGCGCAGCGCAGCGCGGCTGCCTCGTTCAACACGTTTATCGCGTTCGGCACATTACCCGAACAAGACCAAAGTGCTATCCGTGCGGGGTCGATCTGCAGCCGCAGCGATTCTGTCTTCAGGTAATCAATCACGGCGAGGGCATCTGCAACGGGCTCAATATTGTTATAGATAACAGCGGCAATGCCATTTGCCGCCAACAACTTTGCCCAATCCTTATTGCCTTGAACCTCCATCTGCTGCATGCCGGTTAGCGCTTCAAAGGCCGGATCCGGATACCCCGTCACCAGAACCGCTATGGGAGCAGGACCCTCACTGTTCTGGGGATAGTAGATATCGAAGGCTCTCGCCTCGCTGGCATAGTCGATACCTTCCCTGACTGCACCGCTATAGGGCAGCTGATAGACCAAGGGCTTTATAAACAATGGGTTTGCAACGCCGCGATCGTCAGCCATAGCATATTCCTCGATGAGTATTTTCCAATAAAAAACCCCCACTCCGCCAGGAGCGAGGGTTCATCGATTCTACCTCGGTAGTGGGGTCATGCTAAATCGATTGTTGCACTAAGATCAATACTAGAGCTCCATGCAGAAGCTCAATAAAGGCAGCAGCCTTTAGTGCTTCCAATGGGCAGGTTTAGTGAGACTAGAGCGACCGATCTGAAAAACTAAAAAATTCTGATATATGCCTTCTACGCTGCGTGAAAAGGCTCTTCCATACAACAAATTGTGTGATTTTTGCAAAAAATGCTGCTTTTGGGCGTGGAGAATGGGTTTTAGGGAAATTATAAGCCCCAAGTTGCCCAGATTATTGGACTTTTTGCCCTTAGAATCATATACTTCGGCCACGCAGTTATTCGTGCGTGTCCCACATGTAGCCGCTTTGGCGATTTTGGGGCAAGCGCCTAGCCGCTAAACTTATTTACAGCCTGATCAAAGGCTTAATAACTTTACTTCTATTAAGGGGAAAGTAAATGATAACTAGACCAAAAATGGCGAAAAGGGTACTCCCAACCGCCATAGCGCTTGCATTGCTGGCGCCAGCCACATACACGCCGATGGTATTTGCACAAGATGACAGTGATGCTCAGCTTGAACAAATCATCGTAACAGGTTCACGAGGCAGGCCAAGAACGGTTGCCGATTCGCCAGTACCAATCGACGTATTCAATGAAGCCGATCTTAGGGCTATTTCGTATACTGATACCAATGATATTCTTAAGACTTTAGTGCCATCGTTTAACCTCGGAAGACAGCCCATTTCTGATGGAGGCTCGTTTATCCGGCCCGCAGAACTTCGCGGCCTACCCACAGATAAGACTCTGGTGCTGGTGAACTCCAAGCGCCGCCACCGTTCTGCGCTCGTACAAATCGGCGGATCTGGTACCCAGGGACCCGATATCGCTACGATTCCATCCATCGCTTTGAAAAACATCGAAGTATTGCGAGATGGTGCTTCGGCACAGTATGGCTCTGACGCAATCGCCGGTGTAATTAACTTCATTCTAAAAGATGCTAGCGATGGATTTAGTGTTTCTGTCGACAGCGGTGAATTCAGCGAAGGCGATGGTGCCCAGACTACTGTCCAGGCCAATCTGGGGTTGCCCTTAGGAAACAGCGGTTTTATCAACTTGTCAGCTGAAATTAATGAAGCAGATGCCACCTCCAGATCTGAGCAGTACTGCGAAAGTTGGTTCTGTGCCGATCCAAACGGTGATTACCCTTACAATATTCGCTCTGGACAAAACGGTGGAGATGCCGCCTTCGTTGCAGGTTTACCCAGCGCCAATATAGGTCCCGGTGATGTGGTCCAACCATGGGGTCAACCGAACGCAGAGGCCGCACGCTTTTTCTTCAATGCCGGCTACCAGATTGATGCTGATACCGAGGCCTATGCCTTTGGCAACATCTCGGAGAGTGAATCCGATGGCAGTTTTTTCTATCGCTACCCTGGTAATGGAACCATAGAGGACTTGAGAGAAGCAGACGGTGGTATATACAATCCACTATCTAAATATCCCGGTGGTTTCACGCCAAGATTTTTCGGTGAAGTATCCGATTACTCCTTGTTGGGAGGAATTCGAGGTTCCTTCGACAACGGTCTCAACTACGACTTAAGTGGGCGAACTGGCGAGAGCGAGATCAGATACACTCTGAGCAACACTATTAATCCTTCACAGGGGCGAGCTTCTCAGAAGTCCTTTAAGCCTGGGGATTTAATTAATTCGGAAGTTCAATTTCAAGCAGATTTCAACTATGAGTTGCTATCCGACTCCTCTCGGCCTGTGTTGCTGGCCTTCGGAACCAGCTATATGGATGAGTCCTACGAAGTAGTGCAAGGGGAACTAAATTCGTATGTGGCAGGCCCACACGCGACGCCAGATCCGTTCGGATTTTGTAGCGGTAGTGCTCCAACTGCAGCCGGTGCTGGTGTAATCGCTAATGGTTCAACTCTGAATTGCGCCGATCCAAAAGACCCTGTTTACCAGGTAGTGGGCGTGGGCTCTAATGGGTTCCCAGGATATTCACCACAGTTCTCTGAAAAATATGAACGTAGCTCAGTTGCTTTGTATGCTGACCTCAGCTCCGACGTAACTGATAACCTTTTCTTGCAGGCTGCTGTTCGTTACGAGGACTATGACGATTTCGACGCCGAAACAGTTGTCAAATTCGCCGGCCTCTATCGGCTGACTGATCAGTTTGCCGTTCGTGGATCCGTCGGTACCGGTTTCCGGGCACCAACACCAGGACAGCAAGGAACAATCAACGTATCTACTCGACTGCCCAACGGCTTTCCGGTAGCGACAGGTCTGTTCCCAGCTGGTGGTCCAGTGGCTCAAGCACTAGGTGCAAGCGCACTTAAGGCTGAGACATCCACTAACTACACTCTTGGCTTCACGGCTAATGTGGGTCAACTCGATCTGACTGTAGATTATTACAAAATCAATCTAGATGATGCTACTAATGCGATATCTACTCGTGACGTGTCTACCGATCCAACTTCTGGTACTGCTTACCAAAACTACCTACTGTTGGATGCTGCCGGAGTTGCCGGTGCCAATTCGATTGGCGGCGTTTTGTACTTCGCCAACGGCTACGACATTTCATCCGAGGGTGTCGACATAGTTGCGTCCTACCCTCTTGACTTTAATTCCGCAGGCACAACTAATCTGTCTATGGCATTAAACTATACCAAGAAGGCTTTTGAATCTGATCCTAGTGATTATCTAAATGAAGAAGCCCGATTTGACTTTGTTAACTTCAATCCAAATTGGCGTGGTGTCTTCACAGCTATGCATGATGTCAACGATCTGAGATTGGTAGCGAGGGCAAGCTACTGGGGCGAGAGTGAGAACGCAAACTCTGGCACTAGCCGCCGACAAACTCAAGATGCTACTTGGTTTGTCGATCTCGAAGCTCAATATCAGATCAACGATACTTTCAGAATCGCCGCTGGCGGTCGTAATCTATTCGATGAATACCCTGTGAGAGGCAACGTCGGAGATACTTGCTGTGGACGTATTTACGAGTCTGGTACTGTCATAGACTGGAACGGTTCGTATTGGTTCGCCCGTCTAACTGCTAATTTCTAAATTGGCAGGTAACACTACCCTCCCTTGAATTGGAGAGGGTAAAATCATGAAATGGGCGGTAAGCGATTACCGCCCATTTTTTATGCAGCATAAAAACAGACATGAAGTTTAATGATTCCTAGGCTCGCCCTTTTTAGATGTATGGTTTAACTATGACTAAAATTACAATTTACACCTCGACATACTGCGCCTACTGCACTGCCGCGAAAAACCTTCTAGAGAGTCGCGACTACAAATATGAAGAAATTAATATGGCAGGCGATCAAGAGCTGATGTTGGAGATCATGAAGAAATCGGGCCAGCGCACAGTGCCGCAGATATTTGTCGGCGAGAAGTCTATAGGTGGCTATCAGGAATTATTGGCCAGCACCGCCAGCGGGGAGTTTGATGCCCTGGTCGCAACATAGTCCCTACCACTGTGAGTTGAAAATATCGCCGGCACCGGCACGGCAACTAAAGGCATGGAAACAGGTTAACTTCTAACAGAACCTTCTCTCTGCGAGGATGTTTCATGAGAACCCTCATAATTACAATACCCCCACTGCTCACACTCGTCGCCTATACCACCGGGCAACCTCGATTCCCAAACATGAGCGAGATGGAGCTTATACGCTACAACCGCACAGTCCCCTACCTGGATGAGGTATATTGCTCGGAAGAGATGAGCATCGGTAGCCATATCCGCGAACGTAGCTGCGGCACTAAAAGAGACATTATTGAAGGGCGCACAGGCTTATTAGGTAATCCCAATTCCAGTATTTCTGTGGCCCGCTAGTCTAATAGACCAAGCAAAATGCCCTCCACGATTAAGACAAGTGGCAATGCCAAACCCGTCTCAGCAACCGCGTAGTATGACGGCCTAATACAGCTAAGGCTTCAGCATGCCAGCGCTCTAAATACGTTCCATAATCTTCGAAAGCCTCTACTATCCAAGTAGGCGTGACAATCTAGAAAGGCATAGGCTGATAGTTTTAATCTCCCGCATAGGCCTGTAAAGTAGTGTATTACGGCTTAAAGCAGGATTTGACATCAGCCTAGCGCCTTCGGAGAAAATAATGACAAGAAGACACTCCCCCAGAATAATTCTCAGTCTTGCCGCACTTCTGGCTTGTAATACCCTACTTTTTGCCGCTGAAGACGAAGCCACTGCCTCGTTCACCGCTGCGCAGGCCAACGCAGGAATGGCAGGTTACGCACAGCATTGCGCATCCTGCCATGGCAATGAGTTGGAGGGCTTTGGCCTGGTGCCTAGTCTCAGCGGGAGCTTCTTTGCGAGTCGCTGGGGTGATAAGACTGCCGACCAACTGGCGAGCAATGTGAATCGCATGCCGCCGGGGGCAGAGAACAGTCTGGATAGGTCAGAATACACAGAAATACTCGCTTATATTTTGCAACACAACGGCATGAATGCGAGGGGCGATAGCTTACCCGATGAGCTAGAAGCATTAGCCTCTCTTAACATTCCAAGGTCAGCGCTAGGAGATGAAAACACGCAGACACCCGCCCCGCTCCTCTATAACAGCGAAGGCCCCCTGGTCAGCTCCAGCCGTCTCGATAGTCTCAGCCCCGTTACCGATGCCATGCTATTGAACCCACCGGCAGACGATTGGCTGAATTGGCGTCGCACCCGTAATGCCTTTGGTCATAGCCCACTGAATCAGATAGACAAAGACAACGTCGAAGAGCTACAACTCGCCTGGAGCTGGGCACTACCCCAGGGCGAGAACATGATGACCCCTATCGTGCACGATGGCGTCATGTTTGCCTACAGCTATGGCGATGTGTTGCAGGCAATCGATGCAGCCACAGGAGAGTTGCTATGGAGCTTCCAACGTGAACTGGAAGACGGCAGGGCACCGGGTATGAAGAAAGGTGCTGCCATCTATGATGACAAGATAGTCATCGCTACATCCGACATCCACCTGATTGCACTCAATGCCAAGACAGGCAGGATCGAATGGGATCATAAGGTCGATGGCGGCGGTGAAGATAGCTTCCTGTTTCGAAGTGCGCCGCTCATTGCTAATGGCAAGGCTATTATCGGACTTACCGGGCGTGTAGCCGTCGAAGGCGGCGACTTCATCTTCGCGGTGGACATGGAGACCGGCGAGGAAGTCTGGCGTTTCTATACCATCGCAAGGCCCGACGAACCCGGCGGCAATAGCTGGAACGGTCTGCCTCTGGAGGAGCGCAACGGCGGCTCTATCTGGATACCGGGCAGCTTCGATGCCGACCTGAACCTCGTCTACTTCGGACCTGCACCAACCTATGACACGAACCCCCTGCGCCAGCCTCATCCCGATCCGAACATGACGCGGGATGCACTTTATACCAATACTACGGTTGCGCTGGATGCCGATACCGGCGAGCTAGCCTGGCACTATCAACATATATCCAACGATCAGCTCGATCATGACTGGGCATTCGAGAGACAGATAATGAACCTGCGTATAGACGGTGTAATGCGCAAGGCTGTGATCACCGGCGGCAAGCTGGCAATCTTCGAGGCTCTCGATGCGGCTACGGGTGAGTATCTTTTTTCTTTCGACTTGGATATGCAGAACGTCGTAACCGAGATCGATAGCCGCAGCGGCAGAAAAACCATCAACCCTGCGGCCATACCCGAACTGGATCAGGTCATCAGCCAGTACTCCATGCCGGGCATCTGTCCCGACTGGTTAGGCGCGAGAAACATGCAGGCTACCTCGTACAATCCAGACACGAAAATGTTGTACATACCGATATCCGATACCTGCCTGGATGATAATACTGGCGAGCGTTGGCAGAAATACCCCGACGACTCAACTAAGGGCAGCTGGGGCATCATCAAAGCTGTAAACCTGCAGACCCAGGAAGTCATCTGGGAACAGCGACAGACTGGTCCACAATCAAGCGCGAATCTAACCACTGATGCCGGACTGCTGTTCATAGGCTCAACTGATCGATGGTTCAAAGCCCTGGACCAAGCTACCGGTGAAGTACTGTGGGAGAGACGGCTGGACAACGCCCTAAACTCTTACCCCGTTACCTACCGAGTCGACGGAAGGCAATACGTAGCAGTAGCAACGAATAGTGGCGGCATCCATACACGAACCATGAAAAGCGCCGCCGGCATTACTCTGCCGGTAGCAGGCGCTACTTTGTGGGTATTTGCACTTCCCGAATAGGCTAAGCCAACATGCATACAGCCAGCACTAGCATTAGCGAAAACTTAGGAGATTGATCATGAGGACACTGTTTATAGCTCTATTCTTGTTACTGCCCGTCACCGCAAGCGCGCAGACCGATCTACCCTCGGCAGACAGCCTCGGGCCTGGTTGGAACACGATAGAAACCGACGGAGTATGCTCTGCCGGAACTCCATTTCAGTTCTACTCCAAGTCGTCCGAGCGCAGCGATAATATGCTTATCTACTTCAATGGCGGTGGCGCCTGTTGGTTCGGCCAGGCCTGTGACTTAAGCATGGAGCCGAACATTCACTTCCCATTCGCCGATATGGATTCCAATAATCCCCGTTTAGCGGAAGGTGTTTTCAATTTCGATAATAGCGAAAACCCATTCTCCGATTTCGATGTGATATTCATTCCTTATTGTACGGGGGATGTACATATCGGTAGCGGCGAGAAGACCTACAGCTATAAAGATGACGCAGGAAACGACGTTAGCTATACCGCCCATCACAACGGTTTCGAAAATACCATGACCTCACTGAACTGGATCTATGAAAATTTCAGTGCGGTGAACAAAGTCGTTGTGGCGGGAAGCAGCGCCGGGGCTATTGGCGCGTCGTTCTACTCGGGCTTTATTGCCGAACATTATTCCTCTGTGCCGGTAGTGTTACTAGCCGATGCCGCGGGCGGCTATAGAACCCCTCTTTTGCCAGTGACTCATAGGGCCTGGGACACCGCGGCAATCCTTCCCAACTGGGAGGAATATGCCGGCGAGACCAATGACTCAATTACTTTCGAAGATTTCTACATAGCCAGCGCAAATCACAATTCCAATCTACGCCTGGCGCAATACAATGCCGCCGAAGATGAGACGCAAATAATGTTTACACAGGTAATTGGCGATCCGCCGGACAGCTATAGCCTGCCAATGAGAATGCTCACCAGTTTTCAGGAAATAGAGAGCGCGACCGGTGAGTTTTTCAGCTATACCGCAGGTGGCCCCGTGCATACGATACTGCGAGACGACATCTTCTATCAGTACGAAGTAGAAGATATAAGTTTTGTCGATTGGGTACAGGATTTAATAGATGGCAAGCAGGTGACGGATGTCAGCTGTGTCGATGATGCCGCTGGATGTAATTCAGCGCCCGCTCCTTGAAGGGTTGAGCATTAATTCTAAGAGAAACTCAAAAAAGTAATAAAACTAATTAGAAAATCAGGAAGCCCAAAATGAAAAAGAAAGTAATTCTTGGCAGCATACTCTTCTCTATCTGCACCCTGGCGATTGCACAGACAGCCCTGCCTCCTGCTTTTTATATAAAGGCAGATGATATTGATAGTGCCTTGCAAAAATCAGCCGGCGAGCGAGTAAACATGGCGGTGGGCACCATCAACAATGGTGATGACTATCGCATCAACCTAATCCGGCGCACGGCTGCCGCAGGAGCGATAGTGCATGAAGTAGGCACGGAGCTTCACTTCATCACCGAAGGGGCAGGAACCCTGCTTACCGGCGGCATAATCGTTAGGCCCGCTGACGGTGGCAGAGCAAATATCGAGCAAGGGCTTGCACGCAGAGTCACCGTAGGCGATGCCATACTTATTCCCGAAGGAACGCCTCATCAGTACACGGCCGTCGAAGGCGCTATTAGTTATCTCGAAGTGCGCTTTTAAGCTATACCTACAAAGTAGTCTGTAAAAGAGCCAATAGTGATTAACTTTTAATCACTATTGGCTCTTTTTATTCGCTATCATGAATCATGACCACGCAATCCATCATCTCCTTACTGGTTCTTCTCCTAATCCTTGTAGCGGCCATTTTTCGAGTCGTATTCTGGCCGCGCCTGCGCATCGCACGCATTCGCAAGCGAGCCTTTCCCGAGGCCTGGCAACAAACCCTGTTAGAAAGATTGCCCTTCGTCGCCAGAATTCCACTTCCCGAGAAAGAGCAGCTACAATTTCTCATCAAGGTCTTTCTCGCCGACAAATCTTTCTATGGCTGCGCCGGACAGGAGATCGATGATGATATTCGCGTAACTGTCGCGGCACAGGCCTGCCTGCTTATCCTGAATCAGAAGCGCGCGCCCTATCCAGAACTGGATTCCATTCTTATTTATCCCTCCACCTTTGTCGCGACGCGAGAGGTGGCGAACGAACTCGGGCTTGTTTCTACGAACCACATCGCTATGCTGGGAGAATCCTGGAGTCAGGGCAAGGTCGTACTCGCCTGGGACAATGTGCAGAAAGGCGTGAAGAACTTACAGGATGGGCACAATGTTGTTCTACACGAATTCGCGCATCAGCTAGACCACGAGTCAGGCTCCACCAACGGCGCCCCGTTGCTCACCACACGAGGCGCCTACAAGAGTTGGGCACACAGTTTTAGCGAAGAATTTGCAGAACTGCAAGAAGATGCCAGGCGCGGAAGACATAGCCTAATGGATCACTATGCCGCTACCAATCCCGCTGAATTCTTTGCCGTGGCCACCGAAACCTTCTTCGAGAGGCCCCGTGAGATGGCCAGCCATCATCAGCAACTGTATCAGCAACTTAAAAATTATTACAAGTTGGATCCTGTGAATTGGTAGATCAAAGAGGTTCGAGTAAACTTTCGCAATGATTAAACTAAGTACTAATATTGTCCTCACTCCGCTTCTCATGCTGATGATGCTGTTCTCATCCAACGCACAGTCCAGCCTCGCTGACAATTTGAAGACAGATACCTTATTGCAGGAAAACACTATTATTCTAATACGCAGCGCACTTGGTGCACGCTCTCAGACTACGGCTGTAAGGCGCGTAGAATTCCGGCTGGAGATTCAATTCTATATCGACACATACCGCGGCCTGAACAATGCAGACACCCTGACAAATATCCAAAATCGCTACACGGCGGCCAAGGAGGAACTACTGGAACCGAGGCTGCCCGCGACTGTTGGCGAGCTGGTCTCTATTCTGGAAACACTCTAGGAAGCAATAGATTCAGGGAATATGCCGCAATAAAAGGGGTAGCAGGGATTAAAATTCAATCCTTACTACCACTTTTTAGTAATGAGCTGCGCAATTCATTGAAGAATGCCGTATTCTCAAGGCTCAAAGCCCAGAATCATGTACAGGAGAGCACGCGTGGCTAAGCCGAATTATAATTTCGAAAAGCGCCAGAGAGAGATAGCGAAAAAAAAGAAGAAGGAAGAAAAGCGCCTGCAGAAGGCCGGAGCAAACGAAAGCCAGCCACAAGATGCCCAGGACCGAGTCGGCAGCGAAGACAAAACAGTTGTAAGCGTCGATTCATAGAATAGTAGTCAAAATCAGTTAAATGTAAAACACAAAGGAAGATAAGGTATGAGTTCAGGTACAGTAAAATGGTTTAATGCAGACAAGGGCTTCGGTTTCATTACTCCAGAAGATGGCAGCAAGGATTTGTTCGTTCACCATTCTGAAATTCAAAGTGGTGGTGGATATGCGAGCCTCAATGATGGCCAGAAAGTAGAATTTGAAGTTGGACAGGGTCAGAAAGGACCTTGTGCTAATAAGGTTGTGGCGGTTTAGATCTTTTTTGAGCTAGACGTTGTAGATGAAAAAGGGAGCCACTGGCTCCCTTTTTTTGTTTTAGGGCTAGGGCCTAGGGGACACTGACAACTTATCAACTTAGCGGATCAGAGGAGTCATAGTATTTTGAACGGTCACGAGAGATTGATTCAGGATTTATCTTAGATAAATCCTTCACCCTTCGGGCAGCCTTCGGCTGTCTGCGCTGCTTCGCAGCTTTCGAACTGGGGAGTTCTGCACCGATCTAGACATAGCAAATAAAAAAAGGGAGCCACTGGCTCCCTTTTTTTATTTGGCACGCCCAGAGAGATTCGAACTCCCGACCAACTGGTTCGAAGCCAGTTACTCTATCCAGCTGAGCTATGGGCGCGTGGAATACCGATTATATACGGTTACATTGAGCGGGTCACTGCGCTATCCATCAACGAGCGGCGCTTTACCCCTTCTCCATCGCTGGCATTTACCCCCCTCCCCTTATATGCTCTCTCTATCTAGACTATTATTGAGGTAATCGGGGGGATTGCATGTCAGATCTAACTGCAGGTGAAACTACTCCTTCTGAGGGTGGTATGGACTTCTCGGCGGCGCCTATGCCGGCTCTGCGTCGGGGTATGGAGGTTGTTGGCTGGGGATTGGTTGCCTTGCTGGTGTTTACCGGCCTGTCGGCTATCTTCGGTCGCACGGGTTTCATGATAGGGGCTCTCTCTGAGCCCATTGCGAACCCTGAGGAGGTGTTTAATGCCTTCGATATTCGCTACTACACCAATGCCATGGCGACGATACTGCATCTGGGGCCTGGCTTCTTCGTGATGGTACTTGGGCCGCTGCAGTTCATGCGTGGCGTGCGCAAGAAATACATCAAGGCGCATCGCATCAGTGGGCGCATCTTTGTGCTCTGCGGCATCATCGGTGCCTTTTCGGGCATCGCCATTGGTGTGTTCGATCCTTTTATGGGTGTGGGCGACCAGGGCTTTAATGAGTCCATGGCCACGGCCTTCTTCTCGCTCTTTATCTTGCTCTCTCTGGTAATGGCTCTGGTGCGCATCAAGCAGCGTAATTTTGGCCAACATCGCGAGTGGATGATTCGCGCCTTCGCGCTGATGTTGGCGATAGCTACCGAACGCTTGATGCTGACTGCGCTGATGGCTACTACCGGCATAGAGATCGCAGTGTTGTTTGGCACCACGTTCTGGATGGCTGGGGTGAGCAATATGGCTGCCGCCGAGCTTTGGATTAGTTTTACGCGCACTCCCGGTAACGGTGCCAGGCACTGGAAAGACCTGGACGCGAAAGCCGCCCGAGCTTAGTTGCTAACAGCAACACACGAAGCGAATAATGGAAGAACTCACCGAAATAGAAACCGTTGCACAGGTCATTCAGTTGGCTGTGGCTCCCGTGTTTCTGTTGGCGGGTATCGCCGGCTAACTCAATGTACTCTCGGTGAGACTGGGCCGCGCCGTCGATAGAGTGCGTGTTGTGGAGACACGACTTGGCAAGGAACCGCATCCCGAGCACGTTGATGTACTGCAGGCAGAAATCGGCGCGCTGTGGAGTCGAATACGCCTGGCGAACTGGTCTATTCGTATGTTTGTCGCCGGGGCGCTGCTGGTTTGTCTGGTTATTGTTTCTTTGTTTTTCAGCGAGCTCGCCGCAATCAACATATCGGCTGCGATCGTGGTGTTTTTTTTAGGCGCCATGTTGCTGCTGATAATGGGCCTTATCTTATTTCTTATTGAGGTGAGCATATCCACGCGCAGCATCGGTACCGGTATCACCGAAATACTCGATGAGGATAAGCCTGCCTAGGGCTAGGCTTATGCTGGTACTTTTTTAGTCTGGCACTTTCTTAGACTGGTACTTTCTTAGCCTAGTTAGCTTGTGCCGCCTTTGCTGCCGCTTCCTTCTTTGCTATAGCCTTCGCCATAGCAATCTTTATATTGCCATCTAAATTGCGCAGCGTCGGGCTAAACAGATAGAAGGCTACTACCGTTGCCAGTAAGATCATGCAGGCGCCAAATAGTGCATTCGCCGCACCAATATTATCTGCAGCTATCGCCAAGGGGAATACACCAACAGGCGTGAGCGCGAAAGACAGCATCATGAAGCTGCTCATGCGCCCTCTTACACTGTCATCTACTAAAATCTGTATCGAGGCATTGTTGATTGTCTGGCTCGCACTCACACACATATTCGCCAGCAAGAGCGGAAATAGCGCTAGATAGAAGCTGTCAATTTCTACAAATATTGCCAGCAAGACACCGAAGGCTGCGGTGCTGCCTAGCATCAGCTTAAGCCGTGAGGCGTTGTCGCCACGGCGCAGAATCCAGATAGAACCCAACACACCGCCAATGCCGCCTATAGCCATCAGCGTACCTACACCACTTTCGCCTACGCCCCACTGTTGCTCGGCGAGCATGACGAGAATGCTCTGAAAGGGCATAGCCAGCAGCATGGGCACCAGCCCGAATACCAGACACAGCAATACCGGCCGGTTGCTACGCACATAGCTAAAGCCCTGACCGATATCTGCTAATAATTTCTCCTTCGGCTTGCCGCTGGTATTAGAGTGGCTTCGCTGCACGCCAAACATACAGAGAATCGCCGTGCTATAGAGGACGACAGAAAGCATATACGCCGCGGTGGCTGAATATTGCGCCACAACTAGGCCCATAATTGCCGGGCCTATGACGCGGCTTAGATTCATCACTCCGCTAGAGAAGGCCATTCCGCTCTGTAGCTTCTCTGGTCCCACCACCGTCGCTGTAATCGCCATTCGCGCAGGCATAATGAAAGGAAAGGCGCAGCCCGCCACGAACGCGGTACACAACATATGCCAGAATTCGAGACGATCGGTTAACAGCAGCGCCAGAATGAAGATTTCATTCGCCATAATCAGGCATTGTCCGATTATGACTAGTTGCCTGCGCTCTACCCTATCGGTGATTGCGCCGCCTAACAGAGAGGCGAAAATCATCGGAATCGCCACCACCAGGTTGATATAGGCTAGGGAAGTCGCCTCGCCAGTCAGATCCCAGGCGATAATCGTGCGGGTTAGCATCTGCCCTTGCATGGCAAAGAAGAAAGCCGCATTCCCGAGAAATAACCAACGGAACTGCGCTATAGAGAACACCGCAAAGGCGCTGGGTTTTGCTGCAACTGATTCTGAAGAGAGAGAAGAAATACTGACGCTCCTAAAGTGTGCGCGCAGTATAGAGCTTGGCCTGCTCAAACAAAAGGTCTGCTATTCAATCCCTTAGAAAAGGCGAGACTAGGCCTGCCAGTCACCGCTGACTCTAAGTTTGTAAATCTACCTGCTTCTCTCTCAGAACGCCGAGCTGATGAAGTTAAAGGCGATTCTCTCTTAGCGCGGAAAATAAATTATGCGCTATGCTCGACTAAGTCGGTGATCAGGGTTATTTTTCGTCTTCAGTAGTCAAATCTTCTTGCAGAGACTACTGTATTTATATACAGTAATTTATTTCAAAGGGGCATTACCCATGAGCGATCGTTGCTGGTGGTCTGGCAAAGATCCAGTCTATATCGCCTACCACGACGAGGAGTGGGGAATCCCTGTTCATGACGAGCGGATGCTCTTTGAGTTTCTCTGTCTGGAGGGGCAGCAGGCTGGCCTGAGCTGGATCACAGTCCTGAAGAAGCGCGATCACTATCGCAAATGCTTCAAGAATTTCGAGATAGACAAGGTCGCGAGACTGACCGATAAAACTATCGAGAAGCACCTGCTTGATACGGGGCTTATTCGTAATCGCCTAAAGCTGTATTCTATTCGCAGCAATGCGCTTGCCTTTAAGCAGGTGCAGAAGGAATTTGGTAGCTTCGATAGTTACATCTGGTCCTTTACCGGCGGCAGTGTGCTAGACGGTAAGCGCAAGACGGCGAAGAACGTGCCCGCTACTACCGATATCAGCGACGCGATGTCGAAAGATCTGAAGAAGCGGGGGTTTAAATTTATTGGCAGCACTATCTGCTACGCCTTCATGCAGGCAGCAGGCTTAGTCAATGACCACACTGCTAATTGTTTTCGCTACAAAGAGCTGCAAAACTAAGAACTTTAAAGAAAGCCGCTCCCATCTACCAACGAAGAACGAGAGTTAAACTAGAGAATTTAGCTAGAGAATTAAACTAAGAGAGGCAATACAATGATCGGATACGTAACGGTAGGCACCAATGACATAGAGAAGTCAGCGAAGTTCTATGATGAACTGTTAGCAGGAATGGACGCGAAGCGATTTATGGAGATGGACACTTTTATCGCATGGTCTAATGACCCAGCTGCCTGCGGCTTCTCCATCACTAAGCCCTTCGACGGCAACCCGGCCAGCGTTGGTAATGGTGTCATGGTAGCCCTGATGGTAGATAGCAGCGACAAGGTGGACTCTCTTTACGCGAAAGCAATAGAACTGGGTGGTACCGATGAAGGCGCACCCGGTGCCCGCAGTGATAATTTCTACGCGGGTTATTTTCGCGATCTCGATGGCAACAAGCTTAACTTCTTCTGCATGACCTAGAGCGAGTTGTAGCGCATAACTAGAAGGCAAAGAAATCGGCTGGATACCAAGAATATTTCGGCTCGCTACTTCTACACCATCCAATAGGCTGCGCGCCGACAAGCGTTGCAGCTTTTTAGAGGCTTTGAATTTTTCGCTCTACCTCAAAGGAATTGTCGGTCACGATTCTTTCCAGCACCACTACCCTCTCCCTCAGCTGCATTACTTCATCCTGCAATTCCTTCGTGGAATTTAGATCAACCTCCTTCCGCAGCTTGCCCAGTTGAGCCTGAGTGCTTTTCTTATATTTAAAATACTCAGTAATAAAACAATCAGGCTTACCGGGAGCATAATCGCCATCATTATTCCGAACAGTTCTAATGCTTCAGTCATAAATCTTCTCCTTCTAGCACAGGGTACTCCTTAGTCTCGTAATGCTAAAGCTAGCTTACTGCCATTATCCTAAGAAATTAGCAATTTCCAGGCCAAGTTATTATTGTTATTTATCAATATGTTAAAAACTATTAATTGAACGCTGGGGGCAATCTCACGATAAAGTGGTCGATTAGACCAGAGCCTTGCAGATCTGCTAATCGGAATCTTCCTGACTCGAAAACTGCGCGTAGGCGATAGAGTTGAGCTCTTGCGCGCGATTGCCGAAGACAATCTTGTGCAGGGTGTCTGCGATAGAATCCTGAAAATTATCCATATGCATATAGGCAGCCACGCTACCTCCGGTTGGATCCAACGCCAAGGTTTTTAGGTCGTGACGATGATCTTCGGTAATGATAATTACAGGTGTGGCACTGCGAAAAGGGCTGCGTTTTTCCTCGCTTCGTAGTCGAAAGAGAAATTGGTCTCGCGGTTTCTTATACGGGTTCCAGCCTGTAACCACGCAGGAGATTTTATTCGTTACTAGGCCGAATAGGCGATTGTATTGCTGAATCGCCTCAGTCGCATTCGTTTCATTGTAGGTATTTATCGTCGTATACAAACCGGTATGACCAATCAGCGCCGCCGCTTCGTCGACTAAGGTATTGTTCAGATCGTATAAGAGAATGACTGGCTTGAGGCTCATGATGTTCGAACTCTAACTGGCAATACTATTATTGTTTATTATAAGCGCTCAATGAATTCTCTATCTCTGAATACACGCAAGCGTTTAGCTCGATCGAAACACGATGTTTGCAGAGATATCATCACGGGTAGTGCGCGTCTCATTAGCTACAACATCAGGATCTTCATAGCCAAAGCTTATACCGAATAGAATCTTCGTACCATCTTCGATTTGAAATGCCTCACGCACCATATCTGGATAGTTACGCATCGTACCCATGGGGCAACTATGTAGCCCGAAAGCCACCAGCGTCAACATAAGAGACTGTGCGAACATGCCTACATCGATCGCGACCGTCGTTCCAAAGGCAGGATTCATGCCCAGGAAGGCGATATGGGGCGCATCGAAGAATTCGAAGTTACGCAATACCGCGCGCATTCGACCCTCTTTATCACCTCTACCAATACCCATCTTGGAATACAACGCGACTGCACACTCAACCTGTCTGGTTCGATATTCATCTTGAAAATCACCACGGTAGGGATAGTCTGGATTCGGCGTCAGCCCCCCTGCCGTGGCTTCAACCATCTGTCTTCGCAGGCGATCTTTCAGTTCGCCGGAAGCTACATAGACCTTCCAGGGCTGCACATTGCAGTTTGAGGGAGCCTGTTGAGCAATCTCAAAGATTCTATTCATCACATCCTGCGGGACTTCCTTCTCCAGATAGCCTCGCACCGAATGGCGCGCATAGATCGAATCGATCAGCCCCATATCTGGATCTGTCACAGCCAGTTGACCCGCTTGCTTTTCATTTTCCATACTTCATACCATCTTCTATCTAAAATAACTCCGAGCACAATACACTTGCCTAAAATCGGCTTAACTCAGTATGCGGCCACCATCGACATCGATAGTTGTTCCCGTGACAAAGCTATTCTGCATAACAAATAGAATACCCTGCGCCACCTCCTCAGATGTTCCTGCCCGCTTAATCAGGTGAGTCGACGTCATCGCTTGCAGCTTCTCCTGCTTTTCATCACCCATGAAATCGAACATCGCAGTGTCGACAGTACCGGGCGAAACCACATTGACACGAACCGGTGCCATCTCAACTGCCAAACAGCGCACCAGGTTTTCGACCGACGCACCTACACAGCTCAGGGGAGACTGAGCGGGCTTTATCTTTCTTGCCGGCGAACCACTAACGAGTGTTATAGCGCCATCTTCAGCAAGATACGGAGCGCCGGTTCGAACAACCTTCGCATAGCCCCATAACTTATCGTAGGCGGCTTTGAACTGATCTTCGGTCTGCTCGAGAAAAGGCTTAAGCGTTCTCTCGCCGCCTACCGCTGCCGACACCAGGTGGTCGATAGTGCCTACTTCCTTGAATATCGCCTCTAAGCTAGCCGCATCATGGGTGTCGGCCTGTCGCACTTCGAAACCCCCGTTAGATATCTGTTTCGCAGTCTCGATATGGCCCTCAGAACGCCCCGCCGCCCAGACTTTTGCACCTGCAGCGGCTGCCGCCTGTGCTGCCGCAAGGCCAATACCCGCAGTGCCACCGATAATTACTACATTCTTGCCAGCCAAAGTATTACTAGTCATTTCCTATCCTCTTAAATGCATTTTCTGGTTAATTCTGTGAATCTATTTAGTTGTCTATAAAGCTATTAATCCCTGTCTTCCTTGCGCTCAAACTCTTCAGCTACCTATCAAAACACTCTGCCCGGATTGAGTATCCCCTGTGGATCGAGAGTCTGCTTCAGCGCCTTCATTAATGCAATCTCAGGTTCGCTCTTGCTATAGGGCAGAAACTGCTTCTTCATCAGGCCTATGCCATGTTCGGCGGAAACGGCACCGTGCAGCTCCTGTATCAAACCATAGATGACCTCATCGATCGCTAAATGCAGGCTGCGTGTCTCGGACCCTACGTGAATAACGATGTGTAGATTGCCATCGCCAATATGACCGAAAAGGCCGAGAATCGCATCGGGCCACTCGGCTCGCAATCTTGTCTCAACCTCCTCGCCGAAGTAGCCCATGTCGCCCACGTTCAGGCTGACGTCATAGGTATGCATGTAACCAACACCCGGAGAGATTTCTGCCGCGGCGTCACGTACCGTCCACAGATTCTTAATCTTGCTATCCGAGTCAGCCACAATAACTTCTTCTATTAGCTTCGCCTCACTTGCCGCCGATAAGACTTCCAAAAATAGGTCACTGTCCTTGTCCGCATGAGAACCCATGCTCTCTATCAATACGTAGAAGCCAAACTGGCCGGACATGGGAACTGTAGCGTGGGGCACGTACCGATCGATCAGCTTATAGGTATTGTTCCAGATAACTTCGAAGGCACTAAGATTTGCGCCGAGGCCAGCCTGGGCATGCACCAGCAGATCGGCAACCTGCGCGAAGGTGCTCACAGCACACATCGCCACGACCTGACTGCTAGGCTTCGGTGACAACTTGAGTACGGCGCGGGTAATAACGCCAAGCGTACCCTCGCTGCCTATGAACAGTTGCTTTAGATCGTAACCGGTATTGTTCTTACGCAGCTTGTGCAGACCATTGATAATAGTCCCGTCGGCCAGTACCGCCTCCAAGCCAACTACCAGGTCCCGTGTCATACCATAGCGGATGACGCGATTTCCGCCGGCGTTGGTGGAGAGATTACCGCCTATGGTACAGCTACCCCTGGCACCGAGATCCAGGGGAAATAATAGATCATGGGCATCGGCCTGTTCCTGAATAGTCTGTAATTCAACACCGGCCTCCACCGTCATGGAGCTGGTAAAGGGGTCAACCTCAACCACTTTCTTCATGCGTTCAAAGCTGAGGGATATCTCTCCTTTCAGGGGAGCCGCAGCAGAAACCAAGCCAGTCATACCACCTTGTGGCGCTATGGGCTGATTTGCACCGTGGCAGAGCTTAAGAATCTCTGACACCTGCTCGGTTGAGCTCGGGCGCAACAACAACAGAGGCGGGATTGACCTAGCTCCCATAGCATCCTGATAGTTCTTCGACTCAATATCCGCACCCTCGCGGTATCCAGCCGGGCCAACAATAGTCTTCAGGGATTCAAGTAGTTGTTCACTTGCGCTAGCAGCCATAACGCTCTCTCAATACAGCCAGAAATGACCAAGTATGGTAGCACAGGGGCCTAAACTGAGCAGTAGCGAGCTTGCAAGGTATTTGCTGGCAGTCTCCCGTAATGCTGCTACCATCGATACTGCGCAGGAGTCCTGTTTCTTGAGCTCTTCGAAATTTATACTTGTACGACATCAAGGCAAACGTATGCAAAAAGAGGGTACATCATGAAAAGTTTCTTATTGGTGCCGGTCGCCACACTAGCGCTAACTGGCTGCGCCTGGGTGCAACTCACCTCCGAGGGCGAGAATGTCAGCCTTGCAGGTGTCGACGTAATCGGCAACTGTGAACGTATCGGTAGAGCAACTGCCAAAACACTGGGCAAAATAGTGGCGATAGAGCGCGGCGGCGGCCGACTACAGGAAGAATTGCTCACACTGGCCCGCAATGAAGCAGGACGTATGGATGGAAACACCGTTGTACCGGAATCTCTTATCAAAGATGGCGAACAAGATTTCGGCGTCTATAACTGCCCCAGATAGCGGCAATAAAAGCCTGTAGCTAGATCAGCCCCCGCCCGGAGGGTTGTAATACCTTCAAATCAAAGTAATTAGCGCTTGACCCTCCTTAGATATTTAGATAATTTTCTAATTATCTAAGGAGATACTATGCAACAAGTTCTCGAAGCCATCTCAGACCCGACCCGTCGCAAGATCCTCGACCTTCTCAAGAAGGGCGAGATGTCGGCGGGCGAACTAGGCAAGCATTTCGATATTAGCGGCCCCTCCATGTCTCACCACCTCAGCAAGCTCAAGGCAGCCGACCTGGTATTGGCTAACCGACGCGGTCAATCTATTCATTACTCCATCAATACATCGGTATTCGACGACGCCGCTCAATTCGTCATCAGCTTTTTCCAGAACAAAAAAGAACACGCAGAAAAAGAGGAGAGTAAATAATGAAGTTTCTACTCAGTAATGTTCTAAGCTTTAGCTGTCTCGCAGCTATGTGTGCGGTTGGGCTTGTTATGTACCCAGGCCTGCCGGAGTCACTGCCTACACAATATGATCTTGATGGTGGGGCAGGTAACTATCTACCCAAGCAGACAGTAGTACTCATCATGCCGCTAGCCTATGCAGCCTCGATAGCGGCAATAAATTTTATGGTGCGTTACTCTCCCAATAAATTCTCCATGCCGAATAGTCAACGTGCAATGGACATAATTATCTTTGGTGTCGGCATTCTCTTGCTCTCTCTTCATCTTGGCATTATGACCAGCCTCGGAGATGGCGATATTTTCCAGCGCTACTTCTCGATTGGATTTGCCAGCTTTCTGATCGTAGCCGGCAATGTCTTTGGCAAGACCGAGAGAAACTTTATCATCGGCATTCGCATACCTTGGACCCTCGCATCTAAAGAGAACTGGCGCGCCACACACCGCTTCGCTGGACGATTGATGGTTATTTCCGGTGCATTGCTGCTATTCCTCAGTCTCTATACGGCCTCTCTGTTGACGACTCTGGGGCTGAGCTGGCTGGTGGTTTCTGCCGTCTATTCGTTCTTGTTCTTCCTAAAAAATGAGAGAGCCAGCTAGTGAATAGACGCCGAATACGCGATAATACGCGGCAAAACATTACCGCGGTAATTGAACCGGATCTGTATTTGGTTCGACCTATTGAACGATCAGAACTAGCACCCTTTCAATCGATTCAGACGAGTCTCACTGCTGCGTATCGGCGCTTATACTTGTTGAATCTGCGCACCATCACACCACATCTCGGGTTATAGCTATGGAAAAATTTCTACTTTCTCTCAGCGATGCTTTCGGTCAGGCACCTTATCAGGTACTTAAGTTTAAGAACTTCGTACTTGCAGGTCTGATTGTCATGACTGCAGTTATGGTTTATGGCATCTATACCCGCACGACCATGGATATGACCGCCGACAGCTTTCTCGATGATGCCGACCCCGCCGCATTGGCGCTGGATGAATTTCGTGAGCAGTTTGGCAGCGACGAATCCATCTTTCTGGTCTACAGGGCAAAAGACGGCAATGTATTCTCCAGAGAATCTCTGGAAGCCGCTCAGCAACTAACCGACGATCTACGTAACTGGCAATCGCTGGATCGCAGTCAGTACCCTGAAACGATGAACGGCATTCCTCTGGTTTGGGAAGAACTCAATCATATTCGCCGCGTACAGTCCATCGCGAATCTCCGCTATCAGGAAAGCCTAGAAGACAGCCTGCTTTCTAACCGCCTGGTGCCCAGCGCCTTACCCGAAGAGAGCGTAGAGCTAGGTCAGATCCGCGGCAAGGCCCTGTCATTAGATGACTACCTACTCGCCTTCTATTCCGAAGACACAGAATACGGCGCCATTTTGATTCAGACTGATTTTGGCACTAAACCAATTGAAGGTTTCGTGTCGGCTGTCGATGCGGCCGACGTATCACTCGATGACAGTTTCGCCAGCTTTGGCGACGCAGATAGTTTCGATCTGGACTTCAACGAAGATGTAGAAGTACAGGAAATCGAATTTGAAGCGGTAGACATGTTCGGTTACACATCTTTTCATGTCATGTCGAAGGCCATCTACGAAAAGTATGAGACTCAGTTTGAATTTTTCCCTGTAGGCACGCCTCCGCTGATGGAGTTCATGTTGGAAATGCTTTCCGAGATGCAGGTTTTAGGCATGATCCTGATCTTAATTTTTACACTTCTTTTATGGATACTATTCCGCTCATTCAGCGCGGTACTTTGGCCACTGGTTACAATACTATTAAGCATCGCCTGGGCCTGGGGCATACCGGCCTGGACCGGTGTCGTACTGACCACCATGATCTCGCTAACAATCATGCTGATCTTTGCCGTAGGGATCGCCGACTGCGTGCACGTGATGAGCGCCTACTTTTCATTCCGCCGCGAAGGTGAAGAGCATTATGTCGCCCTCTCCCACGCCTATCGCAAGACCGGCCTGGCTATCTTGGTCACTACGATTACTACCATGTGTGGTGTTATGGCACTGACCACATCTGATCTGGCGATGATCCAGGTATTCGGCTGGACCTCTGCTGTGGGGGTGTTCCTGGCTTTTTTCTTTACCATAGTGCTACTACCGATACTGCTAGACCTCTGGCATCCGGGAGATCCCGATGCCGACGCGAGCTTCGCAGACAAGCTGGGAAAGCGCTGGCACAGGCTGCAGAGAAATACTAAAGCGGCTATTACCGTGATTTATTTTGTCGCTGTATTCGCAATACTGGGGCTGGCCATCGGGGCCTATATCTCCGTAGTGACCATTCTCACCTATATAGTAGTGAACTGGCAGAAACCAATTCTGGACAGAGTTCCCGCAATCACGGCTCGCCATCCCTACCTCATCATGGCTATCTTCGGCGCTATCTTTGTATCCTGCCTGTATGGCATGAGCAAGATTCGAATCGATAGCAATATGGCTGAACTCACCCGCGAAGACTCAATCATTCAACGCGCCTACAATGTCGTAGATGAGAATATGGCAGGCTCGCAGAGCATGGAGATTGTCATCAACACTAATGCTGTGGACGGCATGATGAACCCGAGACTGCTACAGGCTGTTGATGAACTGCAGGACCGCATCGAGGCGCGTTATCCGAACGAAGTCTCGCGCACGAATTCGCTGGCGAATATTGTGAAGGAGACGAACAAGGTCATGAACGATGATGACCCAGCCTACGATCGCATTCCAGATTCGGAACTGATGGTCTCGCAGCTTCTCTACCTGTTTAATAGCTCAAACCCTGAAGACCGCCGCGCCCTGGTATCGGATGACTACAGCAAGTCTCACATCACAATCAGCGCCTATAATGCCGGCTCTTATCAGTACCAGGCATTTTTCACTGAGATGGAACAGGAGATCGAGGAAACCTTCGCCGGACTGGAAGCCGAATTCCCCGAATTACAGGTTACGGTTACCGGCAGTATGGCGATGATGATGCGCATGGCTGACGACCTCGCCCGCTCCCAGTATGCTAGCCTCTTGCTTGCGCTGGGAATAATCAGTGTCATCATGATCCTAACCCTTGGCTCTTTCCAGGGTGGATTGCTCGCCATGATCCCCAATCTCATACCAGCTGTATTGAGCTTTGGTCTCATGGGGCTGCTAGGCCTGCCACTGGATGCCGATACGCTATTAATCGCACCGATCATAATCGGCATCGCCGTGGACGACACCATACACTTCATGACTCACTATCGAATCGATCTGGCTCGCACCGGCAGTATCAGCGAGGCGTTGATCAGCACTATTCGCGACGTGGGCCAGGCGGTGATGTTTACTACCATGGTTATTGCACTGAGCTTTGCCCTGTTGAGTTTCTCCGGGCATCTAGGCATGGCCAAGATGGGCTTCTTCGGGTCCATCGCAATCTTCTTCGCCCTACTGTGCGATCTATTCTTGATTCCAGCGATGATCATTACTTTCAAGCCAACATTTGGGGTAAAGGACGCGAACACAAAGATAGATTTTACGAAGACCGTGCAAGCGTAATAACTCGAATTACTAACTAGAGAAATATTGGAATAAATAGTAAGAAAAACAGGAGATACAGATGCGACGTACTATTCTAGGCAAGGGACTAGTCTGCTTGGCAGCGGCACTACTGCTAATCCCACTGCAGAGTCTTGCACAAGATCTTAGCGCGAGAGAGATCATGGAGAAGCTTGAGGACAATCGCCGAGCCACATCGAACTCTGCGCTCTCACGCATGCAATTGTCGACCTGTAAATTTGGCGTACGCGAGGGCAAGATTACCTGTGCAGAACGCCCCCGCGTAAAGTCATTAGAGTCTGTTGGTAAGGGCTATGGGGCCGGCCTCAGAGACACGCGCTCGGTCGCGATTCTGCTCGAACCCGCCGCCGAACGTGGCATCGGTATGCTCAGCTTCATCTATGATGACGGCGCAAGAGACAACGAGACATGGCTCTACCTATCGGCACTGGGGCGCGTAAAGCGCATCGCTAGCGGCAGCTCGGATGATGAGACCGAGCCAGGCTCTCTATTCGGCTCCGAGTTCACAACCGAAGATCAGGACACCGGAAAACTGGATGAATACGAGATCAATCTCCTCGAAGAGACGGTAGAGGCTGGCCGCGAAGTCTGGAAGATTGAGACAATTCCGAATGCGGAACGCGCACGCAAGTCCCGTTATTCGCGCACCGTGCTGTATGTCGACAAAGAGCGATTCGTCGAGCTCAGAATAGAGATGTACGACCAGTACGGTAAAGAGATCAAACGCATGCTGGGCTCTCGGGTCGAACAGATGAACGGTATCTGGGTCGCTCGCTCCACCACGATAATGAACCTGGTGACGAACCGGCTCTCGAATATGGCTTTTCTCGAGATGCATACCGGCATCGAAGTACCCGATGAGTTTCTAACTCAGCGCACGCTAACCGATGCCGCGTTTAGAGAGACCGAACTAGAAAAACTGCGGGCGCAGATTAACTAGTCGATACCGTACGTATGAGACCAATTAGAATAGTCGCTGTCTTTGCTGCGAGCACCCTGCTCGCAGCATCGAATCAAGCGTTGGCTCAAGACGATGTACTGGTACTCGGTGACGATGTGCAGTTCGATGCCGACGCCGATTTCGGGTTCGATGATGACCTATTTGGCGCCGCATTTGACGAGGACAACTCGGCATCAAAGGCTTCCTGGCTCGACGATTTCACCATCAAGATCACGCAGCAGTTTTCAGGTCAGGTAAATAATCACAGCGTTACCATTCCCTCACTCTTTTCATTTCCCCGCGAAGCAGAGCTGGAGACCAATCGCCTCGGTGCCAATATCCGTTACCAGAATGCCTTCGCCCCCGGATGGCTCTTGCAGGCTAGCGGAAAAATCAGAAGCTACTGGAGGGACGACTACGAATACGAGGCCGAAGGCGACAAGATTGATATCGAATATCGCGTCAATGAATTCTTCCTGCAACGCAGTTTCGATCAACACAGTCTGAAATTTGGTCGGCAGACAGTAGTCTGGGGTGAAACCACCGGTAACTCGGTGTTGGATATTATCAATACAAACGAGTTTCGCGACTTCAACATCATCGATATTGAGGATGCTCGCTTAAATCAGTGGCTATTGGTTTGGGACTATTTCGGTAAGGACTCCAATTTCTCCAGCTTTCTCAATATCTATCCGGAGTTCAATCCTCCTGCTGTGCGCGGCAGCCCCTTCTTCTTCGAACCTGCATTCAATCTCACAGACTACGACCGCGACAGCGGCCTGCAGTTTGAAGCTGGCACCAAATGGCGCAAATCTTTCGAGGGCAGTGATATTTCCTTCATGGCTGCCTATCTGTATGAGAACCAGATGCGTTTCGAAGACCCAGTGAGTGGCATCGGCGATGCCATAGCCCAGGTAAATGATTTTTTCCTGTTGGGATTTAGCGCCAATCGCGCCGTCGGAAAGCTATTATTGAACTTCGATCTGGCCTACAGCCATGACGTGCAAGCTGATAGCTTTAGCTTCCCCGGAACCGCCAGCCTGGCCAACCCCGTAAACCTGAAGAAAGACCAGATAGGCACCTCCTTCGGCTTCGAATATGCCATCAGCAACGAGCAGAGCGTGAGTCTGGGCATTCAGGCGCAGAAACTATTGGATGAAGACGAGGGCCTGCTGCCGGGGCAGGCATTGATAAACGATGGGGTATTCGGAAGCTGGCTGGTTCGCTACAGCAATACGCTGATGAACAGCGACCTGGTTATCTCTTCTACTCTGCAGGGTGACCTTGACGCAAACTCGCTGTTAGCTCTGCTGGGAATTGACTACACCGTAAACGATAACTGGACAGTCAGTGGACAGGTCATCAGTATTACTTCCAACGAAACATCCCCGCTAATTTTCTTTGACGAAGATGTCAGACTAGCAGCGACGCTTACCTATTCGTTCTAATCACACCTGGTTACCAACCCCCAAGACTCGAGTTTTCGGCCTAGTATTTGAGTGGCCTATCAAAGATGTCTTTGTCAAATTCATCTTCCCAGTTAGCGACAGCGGTTGACACAGAAAGGTCTCCTCCAATATTCACTGCCGTACGCAACATGTCCAGCGGTCGGTCGAATGGCAGGATGAAGCCGATCACCACTGCAATCTGCTCGGGGCTCATGCCAATCGTCTGCATAACAGCCGCAATGAGGAATAGAGAAGCACCGGGCACGGCGGCAGTACCGACAGACACCAATGTCGTCGAACCTGCTATCAGTGCATAGTCAGTCAGACTGAGATCGATACCGAAGGCCTGCGCCGCAAACACCGAGACAATACCCACATACAACGCCGTGCCATCCATATTAATAGTGGCACCAAGGGGTAACACCGTAGAGGCGATCACCGGTTTAATACCCAGATTTTCCTCAGCCACAGACATGGAAACCGGCAGCGTTGCAGAACTGGAAGAGGTAGAGAAAGCCACCAACATGGCATCGCGTGCGCCGCGGAAAAACATGACTGGCGATAGCTTCAAGGTGAGCTTAATGATGATCAGGCCATGAACTATGGCCAGATGCGCGACAGAACCGATCAACACCGCCAGAGCAAGGGTAATTACGTCAAGCAACGCCGTCACGCCCTGCGTTCCGGAAACCCAGGCAATCAGGGCGAATACACCAAACGGTGCCACCTCCATCACCCAGTGGGTTATACGCAGCATCATCTCGCTACTAGCATCCATAAGGTCTGCAACGGGTTTACCACGTTCGCCAATGGTTAACAGACTCACACCACATAACAAGGCAAAGAAGATGATCGCCAGAATATTACCCTCGGCCAATGCGGCTATTGGGTTAGACGGCACGATACTCATCAGGCGCTCGGACAGTGGAATGGCTTCCTGAATCTCCCCTGGCACAGCCGCCGAGAAGTCGACACCGACACCGGGCTGCATAATAGCCGCCAGAAACAGACCGATGCTGATTGCGGCCAGGGTGGTGGCCATATAGATAGCGAGCGTCTTAACGCCCAGCGAGCCTAGCTTGCTCGGGTCACCCATCGACACCACACCGGAGACTAGGGTAACAAATACCAGAGGCACGACCACCATTCGAATCAAGCGCACGAACAGGTCACCGATCCAGGCGATACTAGCCGAGCCGGGGCCCCAAATCATCCCCACGATCGCACCCAAAACCAGCGCCGCTAAAATACGTTTCCAGAGAGCTATCTCAAACCAGGTCGCGACCATCGTCTATTCACCAATTAGTAATATTCTATTGTTCTGTTTAGGTCTACCGAGAGCCATCATGCCAATTACGAAGCTCTGTAATTAGCCAAAGCCTATCTAAATACCACTTGCTAGGAGACTATAGAAATTCATACCATAGTTCCAGCCCCAAACCCCATACTCTAGAGAGCCAAAATGGCAGAATGGATTCAAGGAACAGTAAGCGACAACATTCATTGGACTGAAAACCTCTATTCACTGAAGATTGACGCCGAAGTGGACAACTTTACCGCAGGCCAGTTCACCAGCCTCGCGCTCGATATAGATGGCGAGCGCATTGCCAGGCCCTATTCGTTTCTGAGCGCACCGGCCCAGCGCCCGCTTGAGTTCTTCTTCTATACGGCAACAGGGGGCGTGCTCTCCAACGCCATGCTAGGACTAAAGCCCGGTGACCATATCTGGCTGAAGAAAAAAGCAAACGGTTTCTTCACCCTGGCAGAGGTGCCCGACTCTCGCGATCTATGGCTTTTCGGAACCGGCACAGGCATCGCGCCCTTCTTCTCGATTCTCAAGACGGAGGAACCCTGGCGGCGATTCGAAAAGGTCATATTGGTGCATGGTGTAAGAACCGCGGCCGATCTCAGGTACCACGAACTTATCGGAGAAATTCAACAGTGCCGAGGGGATAAGTTTCAGTTTAAGGCCTTCGTGACGCGAGAAGATGTACCTGGCACCTACCATGGAAGAATCCCAGCCGCCATCGCCGATGGAAACTTAGAGAACGCCTGCTCTACCAAGCTATCGATTGAAGATTCCCAGATCATGCTCTGCGGAAACCCCGACATGGTGAAAGATGCCGTGGAGATTTTAAAGGAGCGTGGTTTCAAGAAGAACCGTCGACGCACCCCCGGTCAAATTACCGTCGAGAACTACTGGTAGTTATTCACTTACCCCTAGACAGCTTAGCACTCTACTGGAACTAAAGAAGAACGGTACAGCCGTGAGTAGTATTTTCTCACCACGCCCTTTCAAAGCACACCGCACTGCAAAGTAGATTCTATCTACTATCACATACTAATCATTCTCGAAGGCTAGTGAGAACAGGCTAGTGAGAAAATGAAGCTCCAACCGCCAGTTGCAACAAACTCATGCGCTGTACAGAGTAAACGTTCCTATAGCAATGAAACCGATTCCAGCAACATAATGCAGGTATCTATCATTGATATACTCAGACACAAAACTCCCCACCAGAACGCCCAATCCGGATGCTACGATCAAAGCTGCCGAGGCAGCAAGAAATACGGTAAGCTTGCTAGATTCCTTATCAGCGGCAAAAAGCATTGTCGCAAGCTGTGTCTTGTCTCCGAGTTCCGCCACGAATACTGACGCGAAAATCAGCCCGAATACTCTCCAATCCATACTTCACCACCTTGGCAAGCAAATACTCAATGTCCTGAATAACAAGTTCACCTAACCTGACGGCTTTCGTGTGAATTTGATATCCGTACATTATAGTCGTTATTGGGGTCGCTTATTAGGTGCTAGTAAAACTATCCGGCTAGCGATAGTTTTCTGGCAATACACGAGCCTGGCTTAGCCGCTCGAACACAGCACCAATATCGACCAGTTCCTGCTCCTGAAAGGGAGGCGCTATCAGTGTCAGACCTACGGGACGACCACCTTCTTCATAGCCCATAGGAATAGTCAGCGCAGGATAATTGGCAAGAGCAGCCAGGCCTGCGTTGCGATTATTGATAGAAAGCAAAACATCCAGCCCACCGTCTGCGAAGATTTGCTGCAGCTGTTTTTGGGCCGAGGACTGCAACTCAACTCGCAGGGCCTCCAATTCGGCGGCGCCAAGCTCCAACTCCAACTCCACCATCATGTCGATCAGGCCCTGTCCATAGGGAGCGCGCAAATCTGGATTCTCGGCATTAAACGCCTGCAGCTCCTCGATATTGGATATAGCCACACCAACGGCTGCAAAATTCTCTAAATAGTAGGCGAGGTCGCGCACCATCTCGCCACCGAGCAACTCAGAAAAACGCGGATTGCGCTCGGACGCGAGACTAACAGATACTGCATTAGCTCCATCGCCTGTTAACAAGGCTATCGCGCTCTGATAGAACGGCTCGTCCTCAAAGCTTTCGATGATACCCAGACGCTTTCCCTGCGGACTTATATCTCTGTAAACAAGACTGCTGTCATCGCTGATTAACGGCATCGCCGTATCATCGGCATCATAGCCTGCCATGGCATTAAACAAGGCAACGGCATCCGCGACACTGCGGGTAATCGGCCCTGTCGTGTCCAGCGTTGCCGAGATCGGTACGACGCCGGTGCGACTAAGGCTGCCGGTTGTGGGCTTCAGGCCTACCGAGGAGTTCGCGCTGGCGGGAGAGAGTATCGAGCCTGAAGTCTCCGAACCCACTGCTACCGTCGCCAGATTGGCCGCCATTGCTGCCCCGCTGCCCGAACTCGAACCGCCAGTACCAAACAATTTTCTTCCATAGGGGTTTAGTGTCTGCCCACCCATCGCGCTGTAACCGGAAGGACAGCCTGTGCAGAAGAAATACGCCCACTCGCTGAGATTAGCCTTACCGAGAATGATGGCGCCATTCGCCATCAGACGATCGGTGATGAACGCATTCCCAGCATGATTTTCCGCAAGCGCCAGGGACCCTGCGGTAGTCGGTAGTCCCTCGAAGCCGATATTGTCTTTTAACAAGACCGGTATACCAAACATTGAATCCACGGCTACTTCCCTGCCCTGCTCTCGCTGCCGATCGAGACGGCGAGCCTGATCAATGGCATCTGGGTTGAGGGAAATGACAGCGTTGATGAAGCGTGTATTGTCCGTTTCTATTTCACGAATTCTATAGATGTAGAACGTGCTCAACTCGGCATAGGACATTGCCCCACTGGCAACGCTAGCTTGAATCGACGCGATATCCTGCTCCAGAATCAGCGGCTTCAGTGCCTGATATCTGTCTGCCGAGAAAGAGGCGAGCTCGTCGAGAAACGGCGCCCATAGAGAGTTTTTATCCAACACTTTAGAGTTGAGCAGCTTAAAATGCATGCTCTGGTTCTCATGCTCTGCCAACTCCCGAAGCTCAGCACTTTCATCGACGCGCTGCCAGGCTGGGGAATCCCCTTCCGCGGCGATTGCAAAAACAGCGAAGAACGCAAAGCAATAGGGAAATGCAAATGGCAGTCGATGGCGCAGGGTCTTCAGACAGATCTCTAACACGGTGGGCTTCCCCTCAATGAAATTACGACCCAGATCATAATCGGAGTCGGATTTCGGCACAATTGAAATGCTCGCGCAATTAGATCATGAGCCAGACGAGAGACATCGCATAAATTTGAGAGAGGGTAGCCTGGCAGCGGTTTCTTACAGAGAAAAAGGCTACTCGTGGCGCAGCGCCTCTACCGGATCCATGTCGGCCGCACGTATAGACGGATAGATACCGAAGATCACACCGATCAAGGCCGATATGGAGAACGCCAATAGAGGAGCGAGCGGGGTAACTATGGTTGTCATTCCCCAGAACGCAGAAATAATGAAAGGAATAGCGACGCCCAGAACAACTCCGATAAGGCCACCGACTCCCGACAGTATCACCGCCTCGATTAGAAACTGCATAATGATGTCTCGGCGCTTCGCACCCAGTGCGCGGCGTATGCCAATCTCTCGGGTTCGCTCCGTTACACTGGCTAGCATGATATTCATGATGCCTATCCCACCAACTAAGAGCGAGATGCCGGCTATGGCGCCGGCAACGATTTGATCTCGAAGTGCGCTTTCCTCTGCCTGCCGCAGCAAGGCAAGAGGCACTTCGATGGCATAGTCGATATCCTTATGCCTACGCTCGAGAATGCTATCGATGATCTCACCAACCTCGATAACTCCGTCCTGGTTATCAATCTGAATTATTGCCTCATGCAGTTCTACGGTTTCAGATTCGACGCCACCGGCAGTCTGCCGCGTTGTCGTTTCACCGAAACGACTCTTCGAGGACGTAAACGGAATGAAGATACGACTCGGCGCCGAATTGGAACTACCCGCCTGATTCTGACCCAGGTTCGAAAATCCTTCCGGCTCCATTATTCCAACGACATTGTAATAATCGCTATCGATGCGTATTGATTTGCCAAGCGGATTGTCTATGCGAAATAAGCCCTGCGCCACCTCTTCGCTAAGCACGACAACATTGGCATGATCGCGCACCTCCGATTCACTGAAGAATCGCCCGGCTCTTAGGTTGTAGTTGCGCGACACAGGATAGTCAACGGAAGTCCCAACCACATCGGTGTTCATGTTGAGGCCGCCATTCCACACATTCTTCTTAACGATACGAGAGGAAATTACATTACTGATTCCTGGTATCGAATTACGAATAGCCGTGATGTCGGCGATAGTAAGTCCATAGACAATTGCCTGGGGCGGACCAAAACCACTGCGGCTACTCTCTTCTACCTCGGCGGGCTTCACACTCTTTAGCAGAATATTACTGGCACCGAGATCACGAAACTGTTGCTGAGCCTCAAAGCTCGCACCCTCACTCACAGCCAGCATGGCGATCACAGCTGCGACCCCAATGACGATACCGAGCACGGTGAGAAGCGAGCGCAGCCCGTGAGAATAGATACTCTTAATACCGACTTCAGTGATTTTTTTAAAGCGAAGAAAATTGAAACCGCTATTAAGGACAGGGCGTTTGCCTGCATGTGACCCAGAACCTGAGGGATTAAGCGTTAAGTCTGTCATCGCTTTCCACCAATCCATCACGCAGTCGCACCCAACGCTGCGACCTTTCTGCTAATTCATCGGAGTGGGTAACCATGATCAGAGTCTTACCCTGATCATGCAGCTCATCGAAGAGATTCAAAATTTCTGCACCCGATTTCGAATCGAGATTGCCCGTGGGCTCATCGGCCAGGATAACAAGCGGATCAACCGCCAGAGCGCGGGCGATTGCCACTCGCTGCTGTTGCCCCCCGGACAGTTCGAACGGTTTGTGATCGACACGATCCTGCAGACCAACACGGGCAGCAAGCCCCATCGCGATCTCATGACTATCGGCCTCAGAATAGCCCTGATAAAAAAGTGGCATCTCGATATTCTCGAGAACATTGAGTTGCTGGATGAGATTGTAAGACTGAAAAATAAATCCGAGCCTGGCTCCACGAATAGTCGATAGCTCATCGTCTTCCATCTTGGACGTGTCTTCATCGCCAAGAAAATATTTGCCCTCAGTAGGCTGATCCAGACAACCCAAGATATTCATCAGCGTCGACTTGCCGCAGCCCGAAGGACCCATAATGCTAATGTAATCGCCCTGGTAAAAATCGAGGCTAATACCATGCAATACCTCAACGGCTAGGGCACCCATAAAATACGTCTTGCGAATAGAATCCAGACTAGCGACGACTTCCCGCCCCGCAATCAAAGCTGAGTCGCTATTTGTGCTCATGGATAAATTGGTCTCAAGCATTGCTGAGCTCTCTGCTGCTGGGTTTATCTGAGTAAAACATGGCGCGGCAAGGCTTAGCCGCCCGACGAGTCGTTTAGACTCTGCTGAGGTGGAAGCAACAAGACTTCCTCACCCTCTGCCAGGCCACTTGTCACTTCGATAAAAGAATCGGAGAAGGTGCCTACTTCGATCTCGCGACGCTCTGGCCTGCCACGATTGGAAACATAGACCACGCGCTTTTCATCAAAATAGGTAACTGCCTGTATTGGAATATAGACTACATCCTCGAGACTGCGCACCAGAATTTCAATCTCCGCGCTCATGCCTGGTCGCAGCCATTCGTGTGTGCCATCAATCTTGATCGTGGTTGGATACACTTTCAAATCCGGGTTCATAAATGAATTAGCCGAGTCGGCAACCACGGCAACCTTGGTAACTACGCCGGTTAATTCTTCATCGGGAAATGCATCGACTGATACCTTAACCGTTTGCCCTACGGCAACACGCTGCACCGCCGACTCGTGTATGTTCACCTTGACCGCCATCTCGCGCATGTCTGGAATAGTCAGAATCGACTGCCGCTCTCTAACCGTTGCGCCTTCCTGAATAGCTTCCTGAGAGTTGCTGCGATAGCGCATGGAATTCTGATCGGAGGCCCCATAGACGACGAGACCAGGGCGCTGCGCACGAATCGTTGCCAGCTCGATCTGCTCGTTCACATCTGCAAGTTTTACGCGCTCCAGGTTATATTTGCGCTCGGCTGAGCTATAGCGCGCAGCCTCCTGCGCCTTCTCTGCGATGTTCTCCTTAACCTGGCGCTGGTAACTCATTACCGCGTTCTCATAATCCGATAATTTTTCTTCCGCCTCTTTAGGAAACGTATATTGAATATAGAGCTTCAACGACGTTTCTTCTTGCTCCATTTTATTGCGAGCCTTGTTTAGATTTAGCTCTTCGGCCTCCAGCTCCGTCGGCGTTATAAACCCGCGCGCTTCCAATCTGCGCTGACCTGCTATGCGATCCTGAGCCAATAACAGTTCTTCTTGGGCTACCTGTAAGCCATCTTGCAGACTGCGCAGCTGTTGCTTGGCCTCACCATCTTCCAATTTATTGATGTCGGCATACTGAGTAAAATCGAGCCGATCCCGGATCGCCATGTAGCTGTCATCCATCAGCAGGTTTGGTTCGGCATCCAGCGTTCGGGTGCTAGTCGTGCTTGATACAGCGGCTTGCAGGGATAGGGACAGGGTTTCCGGCTCTCTTGGCTCTCGAGCGCCAGACTCCACTGCAGTATCTGTTAGCGCACTATCGGGCCTGCCACGGCTACCACGGCTGCCGCGAGGAGGCCCGCCCTGACCAAAGCTTTGCATACGCTGCAACATCTCAGCAGGAAGAGTGCCACCATTGTCTGCGATCGCCTGGCGTATTCTTTCCTGCATCTGTGGCGGCATCGCATCGAGATCGAAGGGTAGTTCCGCAGAACCGGCAGCCGAATCTGTAACGGCGGCCACATCCAGAGCTGGCTCGCCCGCTAGTTGCGCTGCTTCCAGGTCAGCTTGCTCTGCCAGTGCCAATCTCTCTTCTATCTCTAGTTGCTCGACTATCTCATTGACGATATTGCCACCGAGATATTTTTCAAAATCCAGTTTCGCGAAACGCACTTCCTGTCGCGCATCATTAAGGTCCGTCATGTTCTGATTTAATTGAATTTCGTATTCTGCCTTGCGCTCTATGTAGCTAGCTTCCGCCGTCTCTACGGCGATCTCCTGATTGAGTTGCTCATCGATCAGTTGCGACTTATCGAGCTCGACCAAAATCTTGCCTGCAGTCACATCTTCCGGAGTAACCCTATAGCCTTCCTCAACTATGTTAAGAATCTTTACCCCTTCCCGCCCTTTCACTCGAGATCGAATTTCCTGAGACTGCAGTGCCTCCAGCGAACCTCCTTCCAATACGGTTATATCCAGATTGCCACGTCTGGCCTGGAAGGTGATGCTGCCACTGGTGAGATCACCCGAATTTTCACCCATAGAAAATACAAGCAACACCAAGACTGCCGCCGAACCGGCGATTGCATACTGCGTAGATTTCTTCGCAGCCAGGAATCTGGTCTTCAACTTAGCCGCTTTAATTCTTAAGGGCTCAGGGACTCGCTGCCAAAGCTGAGCAACGTCAAACTTAGATCCTGTGCTTGACTTATCTTGGCTCATTGACGCCTTCCTCCCACTGTCCACTGTCATCGACATATAACAATCCCAAGTCTCTCCAGAATTCAAGTTTCGCAATATTATGATCTACGATGGAGCTGACTAAACTTGTTTGTGCAGCGGTCAAATCGTTCTGCGAATCGACCGTGTCCTGAATATCCCCAAGCCCCAACTCGGCTCGCAACTCTGCCTCTTCGACCCGCCGTTCGTTTATCTCTACGCTGGTCAGGTTGATCTCATAGTTCTTTCTAGCCTGATTCATGCGCCGCCAAAGGTCTACGACATCCAGCTTGATATTGTACATATCGAGCAGATAGTTACGCGTGGCGACTTCGTAATCTATCAGGGAGCGTCGGAAGTTGTTTCGCTCTAACTTGGTATCCAGAGGTATCTCAAAGTCTAGCCCAGTTGTATACAGGGCGTTCTCGAAATCCAGCTCGCCCAGATTGCCATTGTTAGCATCCGGCACACTCGCGACTACACTTAAATCCAGCCCTGGCCTAAGCTCATTGGCGGCAACTTCAATCTTTCGCGCACGATCTTGAACGCGGTCTAATCCGTTATATAGATCCAGACGGGTCTGCACCGCAAGCTCCATAGCCTGCTCCAGGCTGAGATCGGGACTATCCATCCCTGTCTCCGTTATTAGAATCATCTCATTGTCATCGAGGGCGATATTCTCATCCGAGTTCAGCCCCAGCAGTAGCTTGAAATCATCCAGTGAGCGCTTATAGCGAGTAATGGATGAGGTCCAGCGTAAGTCTTGCTGCAGAGATGATTGTTCCAGTCGCCCTACTTGCAGCAAGGTACGCAGCCCCTCCGCCTGAAACGCTCGCTCACGCTCAAGGGACAGATTATTAGCGAGTAGACCCGCGTAATTGTTTCTCGCGGTCTCTCTATTCAGCAATACGGAGTAATAATTAGAGGCCACGCGCACGGCAAAGGTCTTACGAAATCGCGTGAAATCCCGGAGTCTATAGAGCAGGTCGCGCTCCGCCTGTATTAGTGTTTCTGTCTCTATGGCGCTACCAAAGTCTCGCAGCAGCGGCTGTGTAAACGATCCGATTAAGGCGCCTGTTCCGAGCTCACTAATATCGCCTGTTAGAAATCGGGTAAAATTATTTGTCAGATTCACAGCAATCGCGCCACCGCCCTTAAGCAGGTAACGAGCACCAAGACTGGTATTTGCATTCACCGCCTCACTAGTGCCAAGCGTTCTCATCCCGGTCAGGGCCTGCATGTCCGCAACGAACTGGTCTTCGGCATCCCATTGATAGTCTGTGCCACCTCTTGCTGAAAATACGGGCACATAGCGGTAGCGATCGAAAGTGAGGGATAGCGCCTCAAGGTACAGCTGTTCTTTCTGCGTCTGGTATTCCTGACTGTGTTGAAATGCCAAATCCAGTGCCGCATTCAGGCTCAGAATATGCGCCCCAACCTCGCTGGCAGCCTCATTGTCCAGAAACTCGAAGCTGTCCTCATTGGTAGGAAATCCGCTTAAATCGACGATTCTCTCTTCATCGATACCGATATTGGCGCTCATGCCGGGAACGAGGTCTGTCTTGTCAGCTATGGCCTCATAGCTCTCCTGATCCGCATCCTGCCTGTAGTAATTATTGGTACAGCCCAGCAATGCACTCCCGAACAGGAGCACAACAGAGAACTTAATCAATAATTTCAGATGCTTAGCTAACATGCAGTAATCTTTTCCCGTGAATAACATCGCAGGCAGAGAATTATACGCTGTATTACGCCGAATCCGTTTATTTTACGCGACCAGACGAGATTTCAGCGCGTGGGATAACAAACTGATTTTTATTCGTTTTTCCGTAAACTCGAGGATAGGTGACCGGGCAATGCACACTCCACTTACATTGACTCAACATATCTGGACAATAACTGGATTGTACCCGAGCACATCGAAGGACAATAATCGCTGTAGTCCGTGAATAGCAAAAGAAAAATATTTGCCATCCAGAACAGGAATTCAGAGGAATGAAATACGCAGTATTACCCTTAGGCGCATTGCTACTTCTTGGCATCGCCTGGCTTACAGTCGAGAATCGGCAGCTACGGCAGCAAGTCGACTCGAGCATGAGTTATCAATCTCAGCTTCAGCAACTTTCCGAAAAAAGTGCTCTGCAGCGCCTCCAATTTGAAGACGAAATAGCAGACCTGAACAGACAATTGACGAGCGCCGCCCAACAGCTAAGCAGCCTATCGACCACCCTGCAGGAGGCACGCCTGCAGGGAGACCCCGACTATGCAGCACTGCTGCAGCAGGCAAGAGACGAAGTCGACGCGCGGTCGAGACAGAGCCAACCCCCTTCAGGCGGAACGCCCTTCGCCACGTTTGCCAACCCTGCCAATGCCTCGGCACTGGCTAACGCAAGCATGCCTAAATTGTATGACAGCTACCTGAATGCCCTTGGCATTCCGGGTACAGAGCGACAGCAGGTAATGGAGGCGCTTATAGACTTCGCCACCCTGCGCTATCAGATGTTAGGCACATTATTGGAAGGAAGCCTGTCTCCGGATGAGGCCGTGTCCGTATTTGGGGCAGATGCTCTAGCGCTAAACATGCAAGATTCCTTAACCGCTGCGCAGCAAGATGAGCTTCGGCTCTACGATCAACTTTTAAAACAAGACACCTTGCGTGAAGTCTATCAGCAGGCCCTGCAGCGCACGGGAAGCGCCATCAGCGGTAGTGTCCAGAACCGAGTAGTGGCCGCCCTGCTCGATGAAGTCTTATCGTTTCAGACCTACTGGGGCGCACTGGTGGCTGCAGATGGCAGCATGCGCAGCGCGCACCACGAGCGACTCGCCGCCTTCGATCGCGCTAGAGATACACTGCAAGGCAATCTCAATGCACAGCAACTGAATCATCTAGATCGCTTTATCGAGGCACAGGGCAACGGGGTAGATATCATTCTGGAAGCATCGACAGACGGCGACGGCAGAGTCTCGATAATCCAGGCTCGCGTAACTGCGGAGAATCTGCCCCAATAATGCGCTAAGACACATCAGCTCACTTACATTTTTAAGCAGAATGACCTACATTAGGGGGCTTATGGCCCATATTCACGGCCCTCCTCATTTTTATATGTTTATACACTACGGAGTCTAGATATGACTGAATTACGAACAGCTCGGGACTGGGCGCTAAAAAGCGTTCTCGCCATCTCCCTGCTGACGTTGGTTGCCTGCAGCGACAATGGAAGCTCTACCAATACTGCGAGCAACACACCCGCCGACAGCAATGCGCAGCAATCAGACAATGCTGAACTGGGTTACCGAAGAATCAACTCCACCAATGAAAACGACCCCCTGGACGCACAGATATTTGAACTGGATAACGGACTGCGTGTCTATCTCACCGAGAATCACGAAGAACCAAGATTCTATGCCGAGATAGCGGTGCGCGCCGGCAGCAAGCACGACCCCAGCGATGGAACAGGGCTCGCCCACTATCTAGAGCATCTGCTGTTCAAAGGAAATCAGAACCTAGGCAGCCTGGATTACTCACTGGAGAAGCCACACCTAGATCGTATCGTCGAGCTCTACGAAGAACATCATGAAGAGACCGACCCAAGCCGACGGGCCGAAATCTATGCCCAGATAAATAGTGAGGCACAATTAGCCGCACAGTATGCGGTGCCGGGAGAACTGGACCGACTCTATAACAACATGGGTGGCACTGCGCTGAATGCCCATACCTGGTACGAAGAGACAGTCTACAAGATTGGCCTCCCCGCGAACCGACTCCAACAATGGGCCGAGGTAGAGTCCGATAGATTCATTAATCCAGTATTTCGTCTGTTCCACACCGAACTGGAAACAGTTTACGAGGAGAAGAATCGTACGCTAGATAATAAGGACCGGCTTATCGGTACGGCAATCGATGAGATGCTGTACAAGGTTCACCCCTACGGACAGCAACCCACTATAGGTACGGTAGAGCATCTGAAGAACCCGTCGCTGGTGTACATCCAAAATTACTACGACACTTACTATGTGCCTAACAATATGGCCATCTTCATGAGTGGCGACATCGATACCGAAGAGACTATTGCGCTAATCAGCGACAAGTTTGCGAAGTGGGAATCAAAACCCGTTCCGGAAGTCGGCCCCTGGGTCGAAGAACCCTTGCAGGGCGCGGAAAGAAGAACCGTACAATATCCAGGCGAAGAGCAAGTACAACTAGCCTTCCGCACCGCCGGTAACGGCAGCGAAGATAAAGAAGCGTTGATCTTGCTGGATATGATTCTGGACAATCGTACCGCTGGCCTGATCAACCTCAACCTCAACCAGCAGCAGCTAGTCGCTGGCGCGGGCTCGTCACCCCTGTTTCTAAACGATGCCGGCTCACAGAACCTGTATGGCATTCCCAAACAAGACCAAACCCTGGAAGAGGTTGAACAACTTCTGCTCGATCAACTGGAAATTATTAAGGCCGGCGACTTCGAAGACTGGATCATCCTGGCGATCATCAATGACTTCAAGAAGAACGAGAAGGCCAGCCTGGAATTTAACCAGGCTCGCGTGAGTATGATGCGTGACTCATTCATTCAGGGAGCCGAGTGGGATTATCATGTCGCTGAATTGGATCGCATGAGCGAGCTGACCAAGCAAGATGTAGTAGATGTCGCCAATAAATATTTCGGCAACGATTATGTGGCTGTCTACCGAGTCGATGGGCAGAACGAGATCCCCGAGGTAGAGAAGCCACAGATCGATCCGGTAAACATCGATTCGTCACAGCAGTCTGAATTTGCGGCTCGCATATTGGCGATGGAATATGACGAGATCGAGCCAACCTTCGTCGAGGCTGATCGCGACTACCGAATTATCGAGTTCGCCGACGGGGTCCAGCTCTACTATGCACCGAACCCTCTTAACGATCTGTTTTCATTTTCTATCAATGTAGAGGTCGGCACAGAGGAGAATGAAAAGCTAAACCTTGCGGCAGCCTTAATGGATGTTGCGGGCACTACTAGCAGAACGAACGAAGAGCTGCAGAAAGAATGGTATCAGATGGGCACCGACTTCCGCTTCGGCGCCGGCGAGAACTCATCGGGCATCGCGATTTCCGGGCTCGACGAACAGTTCGAGGCCTCACTAGCGCTTGCCATGGACCTGATTAAAAATCCGAGTGCCGAAGAGCAGACCCTGGAGCAGATGAAAGGCATTCTTCTTAAGTCTAGAGATGACCAGAAGAGTTCTCCACCTGCAATCTCACGCGCATTGACTCTGTACAATCGCTACGGTGAGGAGTCACCCATGCTGGAGGCGCTTACGCGCGAAGAGATAATGGCATCGACGGTAGATGAACTACTGCAGCTGCCGGCCGGACTTCTCAACTACAAGCACACGCTCTCCTACACCGGCTCGATGCCCCTGGAAGATCTGGTCGAAGTATTGCGCAGACAGCATCCAATCGCAGGCGAGCTGGAAGATACTCCAGCCTTCCGCTTCCGCACCGCGCGCAATCTGGATGAGACAGAAATCTACGTCGTAGACCAGCAGTCTGCCCAGGCGCAGGTTCGCATTGAATTTGCAGATGGCCAGTACGCCGAAGAAGATAGCCTAGTATCCTCCATCTACACCAATTATTTTGGTAGCGGCATGTCCAGCGTTGTCTTTCAGGAACTGCGTGAGGCTCGCGCTCTCGCCTATACGGCAGGTGCCCGTTATTCTCAGGGCAGCAGACTGAACGCCGAGAACATCATGCTCGGCTCTATAGGCACACAGACCGACAAGACTGTAGACGCTCTTGGCGCCTTCATCGACTTGATCGACAATATGCCCCAATCCAGCGAGCGTTTTGAAACCTCTGTGGAGTCGCTGATGAACCGCTATAGAACCTCGAAGATTAGTTTCCGCGAAGTAATAGGCGCCGTGCGCAGCTGGGAGCGTCTCGGTATCGATGGCGACCCTAGAAGAGATCGCTATCAGGAATTACAGACTGCGAGCCTCGATGATCTGCTTAGCTTTCAGCAAGAGCATGTAAAAGACAGGCCGAAACTGATATCGATTGTCGGCGATCTTTCGATTATCGACGAAGAGGAACTAGAACAGTTTGGCACGGTCAAAGAAATCCAGATAGATGACTTGTTCGTTGACTAGAATGATCGGATCGGCGGTAGCACATGCTATCGTCGATTGCCTTCCAGTTGCTCTAGAGCGGCATTGAGTCCTTAGATGTAACCTTACCAGTGAGTGTCTCCGAGTATGCAAGCCTTATCCGTTGCTGGGCTAAATAAGAAGTACGGAGCCTTCGCCGTCCTCGATGATCTTAACCTGCAAATCGACAAAGGCTCGATTCATGGCCTGGTCGGCCTGAATGGGTCCGGCAAGACCACAACAATAGAGTGCATACTCGGCCTGCAGGAATTTAATTCAGGCAGCATCACGGCTCTGGGATACCCGCCACCACAGTTACATCTCAGCAAGGGCAGGCTGGTAGCCGTTTTCGACAGCCCAAGCCTGCATCCTAACCTTACAGTTCGACAATGCCTGGAGCACGCTCTGCTGTTATGCGAGAAACCAAAGCGCAGCGCAGAGGATGTGGAGACACTCCTGAGTATCAGCCGCTTTCGTGACTTCAAGATTAAGAATCTATCCTTGGGTAATAAACGCCGTGCGTCGATAGCGCAAGCTCTACTTGGGGACCCGGAATTCATCGTACTGGATGAGCCGTTCAATGGTCTCGACGCGGAGGGTGTAGACGATGTGCTCGAGTTAATTCGCACACTGAATCGAGACCAGGGAACGACATTCCTGTTATGTAGCCATCAACTCCCCTATTTGGAACAGATATGCAGCCATATCGCGATACTGCATAAGGGGAAGATTAGCCACAGCGACTCCATAAATAATTTGTTAGGAAACACGCAAACCATACTGCAATTAAAGACGGCGGAAACGGAAGCTGCGAGCAAGGTATTGGAAGCCATCAGCGGCGCAGAATTAATCGATATCGACACAGACGGATACTTGAATATCAGAATCTTTGACACCGATTCTATAGCGATAAATCAGGCTATGGTGGAAAACAAGATTCCCGTGGCAGAGCTAATACTCAAGCGAGCCTCTCTTGCCGGTTTGTTTCGCGAAATTACCAGCGAGGATGCTTGATGAACGGCCTCCTCATTGCCATCAAGTCTGAAATATTCATCGCCCTGCGAACCTTCGCGAGCAAACTCATCGTTGCCGCTCCGGCCCTGGTCGCCACAGCCCAACTCTTGCTCGTACGACTCACCGAGGCAGGACAACAGGCACGCGATAGTCTGCTGGGTGGGTCGAATTTTGAATCGGATGTTGCCAATAATGCCTACGGCTTTTTCGTCGACAGCCTGAGTACCGGCCTAACTATGCTGGGGCTCTTATTGGTTGCACAGGCTGCCTACTGTTTTAGCTACGAGCGTGACATAGGAAGTATTAGACACATCTTAATCAGAAGAGTGAGCCGGCGTAGCTTGTTGTCAGCCAAGCTAATTCATCTGCATGTGCTGGCTTTGCTCTCGGTATTACTCTTGCTCGTCAGCAGCTACCTGCTGAGCGGTATGCTATGGGAATATAGCGCCATTGTAGAAGATGGATTCGAGCTTATAAGTGAGAGCGAGATTCGTGAAGAGATCACACTAGGCATTCAATTGGCATTACTCCCCCTACCCGCGGCCATTGCCTTTGGTCTGCTAGTCTCTGTGTCCGCTCAGTCGGCGACCCAGGCGGTGAGCACTGCCTTGGGAATTACTCTGGCAATCGATATCTTTAAGGGACTGCTGGGAGATTTGGCTCTCTATCTGTATGCGAGTTTCCAGCCTTCCCTGATCGACCAGTCCTATTTACAATCCGTCAGTCGCATAGTGCGCGGTTACTCCGATGTATTGATCGATGACAGGGTACTGCAGCTTAATATGTGGGTGCCCTTTCCAGCGCTTCTGGTATTTTTTGCAGCATCCCTATGGATTGTGCAACGAAGGAAACTATAAGTATGCAAAGCAGCAACCCAAGGCGTGCAATCTCACTACTATTTCTGGCTCAAGTTTTGCTATTAACGGGCTGTGTGAGTTATGAGCCAGCTATCTTAGTGCCCGCCTTGAATCTTTCCCCTGAAGATATCCAACTTAGTGAGACGGCAGGACCAAGCGATGCGAGAATCGACTTCGGATTGGATCTGGGCCTGAACGAGAGCGATTCACTAAGCAATATCGAGATACTACCCGGTGTCCGAGTCCGTGGTGTATCCAGCAGCGGAGCTGCAGATTCAGCAGGAATTCAGCTGGGCGATATTATCCTTAGCATAAATGGAACATTGACCAACCACCCAGACGTAGTCGAAGCCTTGCAAACTCAAGCTCTCCAGAATCAAAATTACCTGTTCAACGTACGCAGAAACACCGTAGTGTTTGAGGCTACCGTGATACCTCAGCTCATCAATAGCAACCCCGTCCCGCGCGAGCTATATCGGGTCGATCCGATTGCGAGTAGAGCCGCCTATCGCACAGAGATGATCAGCATCGCAGAGCAAGCGCCAATGGCTGCCGCGAGGGTTGTTGAGATCTTTGAGAAGAGCCCATTGGGCGATGCAGCGATCGCAGTCGGCGATATAATTCTGGCTGTCAATAACGAGCCGCTGAACTCGGCACAGGATCTAGTCCGCCGATTTAATTCGGAGTTTGACTTAGGATCGACAGTGACTCTGTCTGTCTACAACGGCCAGAGCATAGATGAGAAAAGACTCACCCTGTGGAACCCGGGGCGACGCGTGAGCGCGGTTTCTCTAGGCCCCCTGCTACATTACCAATCATCCCTGGCACCGGATACAAACAGCTTTTCCATTCTAGACTTATGGCTATTCTCCTTGTATCGCTATAATCGTGTTGACGAAGAGCGATCACACAGCATTCTTGGCCTGATAAAATTCAGCAGTGATGTGGGCGAGCTGATTGAGGAAGACTAGATTGGCTTACTTCCAACCTATAAAAAACCACCCCTTGGGGATCTTTCTTGCGAATCTGGCGCTAGGTCTTCTCCTGCCCGGGGCAGCGATTGCGCAATCGAATTATGTCGCCTTCGAACTGGAACGAGAAAACAATTGGGAGAGGCAGCTTGCCTTTGAAGATCTCAACGGAGACGAACTAAAGGATATCGTTCATGGCAATTATCAATCGGGGGTTGGCCGCGAACTACACGTGTTTCACCAGCTCCCGGACGGTAGTTTCTCAACAACGGCGCAGCGCATAGAGATCAAGACCGAAATCATCGCCGTGGGTTTCGCAGATCTGCGCCCAGACCCTGGCAGCGAACTTCTTCTTATTTCGAACTCTGGTGTATTCAGCCTGTCCTCCGCCTTAGAGGGCTATAGTGGCAATATTAAGCAGTTGTTCGACTGGGAGCTCATAGCTGCCGTACCCGACCTTGAGAGAGTGCAATTTATCGGCAAGGTGCAAGACATCGACGGCGACGGCGAGATCGACCTGCTACTTCCCGGAGATGGCGTCTATGGCTTATTCAAAGGCCGCGGCAACGAGACTTTCGAACTCGTCTCTACATTTAGCTCCGACAACGAAACCCTAGCTGCAGCAAGCAGGGCCGGCGGCAACTCAGGAGTAGATGCCAGAATTGAAATCAATGCTGAACAAGGTGTCGTGATCGAGCTGAATGTAGAGTCAAACTCGTACTTCGATGACTTCGTGGAGCAATGGGATGCAGACCAAGAGCCTGCCCGCTCTCTGCTGCGTGCCGAAAGCTGGATGCCAACTGCTGTTGTCGCCCAACTCAACGCCGATGCACTAGCGGACATCGCCTACGTAAATCAGGGCGCGGACGGTCTCGGTCAATTAAATTTTCACTTTCAAGACCCACAGACAGGCTTTGGGGATACACCGGACTGGACCGGGAGCCTGGACACACGGGGAGATATCCAACTTGTCGATGCCGATAATGATTCGCTGCTGGATCTACTGCGAATCACAGGAGAGGGAAACGATCGCAGCGCCTATTTCTATCGCAATCTGAATGGCAGCTTCGATCTAACGCAGCCCAATCAAGTCATGCGCTTCTCCGGATACGATGTGCGCTTCAACATCATCCCAATCGGGCAAGACACAGATCCCTTGTTAAATGTTAGCTACTACACCATTCCCGTTGTCGACGCGATTCGCAATGCCAGCATCAATCGCACACAGTTATTATTTGGGCGCGACGACGTCGGCGAAAATCAATTTTTCAATCGACGCCCTAATTCGAGATTGGATGAGAGTTTTTCTGCCGCGAATGTTCGAGGCTTATCGGAACAGATGTCACTACAGTATGACATCGATGGCGACGGTCGCAAGGATGCGATCTACGTTACCGAGAACGGCACCCTCGCCGCCAAGAGGATCGATGCTGATCTGAACATAGAGAGCGAACCCTTTTGGGAGTATGTCTCTTCTCGTAGTGTTTTCGAGTTTCAGGTATTGCAACTTAACCCGGATGCGAAACCAGACTTTTTGCTTCGTCACGGCACGGCTACAACCTTCCTGGTGGCTGCGCCATGAGACTTCTTTACTCTTTTGCAGCCTGTATTGCAGCCTCTGGCCTACTCATAAGTAATGGAGTGGTAGTTGCTGCCGAATTGGATTTCGACCAACAAGACTTTCAATTCACAAAAGACACTGAAAATCTGGTCGTCGCCGATCTCAATGGTGATGGCCTGCGAGAGATTCTGGCAGTGAACGAAACTGGATTGCAGGTCTACTTTCAGACCGAGAGCGGCTTCGACTTCGCGAGCAATCATATTATCGAATTCCCCGGCCAGGCAGTCGGCTGGGATCTGAGTACGCAATATGGCGATTCCGGCAGCGCTTCGATTATCGCACTCATAGATGGCCAGGAAGTCTTGGCCTGGGGAGTCTCAGACCAGTCGCTGCTCGAACCCGTGTCCATTAAGCAGAATCTGGGCGGCTATATCAGCAAAGGGATTAATCGCCTACATTTTTCCAGAGATATAAACGGCGACGGCATCGATGACTTCTTGATTCCTGGAGCGGGAGTAATCAACCTTTATATCAGCAGTGGGCGCGGGGACGACGGCACCTTAAGCTATCAGGCTCCGCTCAGTGTACGCTCCGAATTACGCATGCGGACCAACTTGAATGAGGGCGGTCTGGAAAGGCGAACCGGCCAATCCATTCGTATTCCCATGATGGAACTTAGGGACGTCAACAGCGATGGCTTCGACGATCTAATATCACGCACGGAAGAAGAACTAAAAGTATTCATAGCCGATTCCAGCGCTGATGCTTACTTTCCCAGTGACGCCAACTATGCCCTCGATATTCTGGCCATCGAGGAAAGGCTAGGTGAGTTCGACATCGATAGCCTGGATTTCTCCAATCTCACAGGTCTACTGGCATTAACTCATGAAGAAATTCTCGAAGATGTAGACGGCGATGGAGTAGACGACCTGCTACTTCGGGAAGGCGGCAAGGTATCTCTGTTCGGCGGCAACGACGAGGGCATGGATTTTACCCAGCCGCGACAGGTACTGCGCTCTGGCGGTAATGTTCTCAGCACCTTCTTGCAGGACGAGAATGAAGATGGACTGAAGGATCTGTGGCTGTGGCGCGTAGAAAATATTTCCGTTGGAGATATCTTCGTCTGGCTCGCCCTGTCCGGCAGCATCGCTGTAGAGGCGTTCATCTATCCCAATGACGGCGAACGCTTCGCACGGCGTCCTTCAAGAAAGGTCACCATAGACCTTAAATTTCCGTCTGTGATCAGCCTTACCTCTACAGCTAGAGACATCGAGAAAGAACTCGAGGAGGCTCGCTCGGGCGATACTGTTTTTAGCAGCGTCGCCAACCTGGACGACAACGTCGCTCAGCAAGATCTTATCCTCATGGTAAGCCGCCAGATACAATTCTTTCTGAATAGCATTCAACCCGAAGAAGAGACAGATAACGAATCCGAACTATTTCTCAGCGCTTTGGACTATTCGCGAGAAAGAGACAACTACGAATTCAATATTCGCGATGTTATAGAGAACGTTTCCATCGGTGGTAACCGCTATGTCGACACGGTAGCGGGCAGAACCGCCGACTCAGCGATCGAATTGAATCAGTCTGTGGTCCTAGGAGATATAATCCCGGTCACATTAAACGGCGATGAACGCGATGACCTGATCATTTTCACCGAGAGCGACAGTAGTCACATTCGCGGATTGCTGATACTCTCAAATTGATTCGGTTTACCCCAAACCTTTAGAACGAAGACTTTCTGGACACTTATTATGAAACACGCAGTCTGGATTACCTTGCTCGTAGCACTCGTTGTTGTGAATGTAGCTGCCGAGCTCGCCTTCTACTTCAGTGGTGTCTATATAGGCATGCTCTTCCGTATCGCACTGGTAATGGGGATTACTGTTATCGCCTCTGTATTCGTAGGCGCGATGCTGTTGATCGGCACACTGGAAGAAGAGAAGCCACTGTCCGGTCATGTTAGCGATACACTAGGTGCTGACAAGAAATCAGACTAGCAATGAAAGTTCTTCTAAGCCTCTCCACGATCGCCAGTGGACTGTTCGGGGCTCTCGCGTAGAGCCAGATGCAACAGCAAAGACAGAGCCCTAGCCCCTCCTTTGGTAGGTTTGGCACAGCCAAGGGGCCGGTTTTTCCGGGTATAGACCAGATTCGAAACGGCTCCGGACAATCTCCAGCAATCCAAACATCGCCTTTCCCAGCTGACAACTAATCTATTCACTCGCCGCTATTTCAGTACACATTCCATTGCCCGCCAAAGGGGCTGGCAGTCAGGTTCTAGCCACTCAGTCTACGTTGTGCTTTTACAGGAAATGTGGTTTCATCGGATGCCGTTCCACGATTGAAAACCTACATATTTTTGTTATTATTTTCAATAGGTTAACAAATAACATCGACGACAGCAGTGCCTCAATATAATACTGGGCGTAGTGTCGAAATGGATTGCAAAAGAAGATGAAAAACGTCTCAGTCGTTCTCGTATTATTTATTCTGCTAACTTCATGCAGCGATGAGCTGAATCGCGCCCGCCCCTATGTACTGACTACGGCGACTACCGGTGGAACTTTCTACCCCGTGGGCGTGGCGCTTGCCACCATTGCTCATGCACAACTGGCAGAGACTGAGGATATTTCACTTACCGCAATTAGCTCCGCCGGTTCTCTCGAGAATGTGAAGCTACTGCGCGACAATCAGGTACAGTTCGCCATACTGCAGGGTCCTTTCGGTGCCTGGTCATGGGCGGGCGAGGGTCCTGTTAGCTCTCCTCAGACCCATATGCGCAGCGTCAGCGCCCTTTGGCAGAATGTGGAGCACTTTGTATTACTCAGTGAGCTTGCCACTACCGGGGAGATTATGGATTTGAATAATCTCGATGGTGAACGCTATGTTCTCGGAGCAAGGAACTCGGGTGCGGAACAGACCGGCAGATTTATTCTGGAAACCCTGGGCATAGACTATGAAGAAAAATTTAATCTTGCCTACATGGGATATGGCCCAACGACCAGCGCCATTCAAGACGGCAATATTGTCGGCATGAACATCCCTGCGGGCGCTCCTGTTAGCTCAATCACGCAGGCTTATGCGCTATTGGGTGACCGCATGACTATTCTCAATTGGACTCAGGAAACTCTGGATAAGATTAATGCCAAATACCCACTGTGGGATTGGTATGATTTCCCCCCGGGTACTTACCCCAACCAGGATAAGCTAATACGAACAATTGGTTCGCCCAATGTTTTAGTCACGCGCGATGACATATCCGAAGAGGTAGTCTACAACGTAACTAAAGTCATATGGGAAAACCTGGCAACACTGCAAGAGATTCATGGTGCCACCAAAGACATGCGTCTGGAAATTGCAATCGAAGGCTTGGGAGCGCCACTGCATCCGGGCGCGATTCGTTACTATAGAGAAGTGGGCCTGGAAATACCTGCGCGCCTATTACTAGAAGAATCAAGCCCGACAATAGATCAGGCAGAGGGAGTGTAGACTAGTTCATGAAATCCACTTATCTGCGCTGGGCCGCATTCTTCTTTGCCCTATTCCATATCTATTGCAACGTGTTTGCCAGCATCTCAGAACTTTGGCTGTCGGCGATACACTTTGGCGGTTTCTGCGCCATCTGCGCACTCCTCGATAATGAGCGAGAAACTGTGCAAGCCAAGTCAGCGACCTACTGGATCAATATTGCCCTCGCGGTAATAGCGGTGGCCACATCCACCTACCTAATTCTGTTTGAGAACGCTCTCTACGCCAGAGAGACCGAATATATCATCAGCGACTACGTGTTCTCGCTAATAGCCATAGGGCTGGCCATAGAATTTACACGTCGCACTACTGGCTGGTTTATGCCAGTTCTGATACTGCTAAGCCTGTCGTATATTTTATTTCTGGGTCGATACATAGGCGGTGTTTTTTCCTTTCCAGGGCTTAGCCTTGAGACCGTGTTGTATCGAAGCTTCTTCACCAGTGAAGGCATGTTCGGGCTAACCGCACAGATTTCTTCAACCTTCGTCTTCATGTTTATTATTTTTGGTTCGTTTCTGCTTCGCTCTGGCGCAGGCGACTTTATCGTTAGGCTGGCCCAGTGTCTCGCTGGCAGATATACCGGCGGCGCAGGGCTCGTTGCCGTCGTGGGCTCAGGATTGATGGGCTCGGTATCGGGTTCGGCTGTGGCAAATACTGTTTCTACCGGTGTGATAACCATACCAATGATGAAGAAATCCGGCTTCCCCGGAAAGTTCTCTGCTGGCGTAGTTGCCGCCGCATCGACCGGTGGCGCACTGATGCCCCCGGTAATGGGAGCCGGCGCCTTTGTCTTGGCCAGCTATACACAGATCCCCTATCTAACAATCATTGCCGCCTCTACCCTGCCAGCAATTCTGTATTTCCTCACTGTCTGCTACTTCGTTCGTATCGAGGCTAAACGCCTAGGACTAACGCTGACCCTGAAAGAAGATACTGAAAATGTCTCAGACGTATTAAAGGAAGGCTGGCATTTTATTATTCCAATGATTGTCTTGGTGAGCTTCCTGGTCGCAGGCTGGACCCCAACAACATCGGCTGCCTTCGCCATAATTAGTGTGATTGGCGCGTCTTGGATTTCTTCTACTCCCATGCGACTACCGGATATATTCGACGCGGTAGTCGAGGGCGTGAAGACCATGGTGTCTACCGCTCTGTTGTTGGTAGCCGTCGGTATCATCATCAATGTAGTTACAACAACGGGCGTTGGAAATGCTTTCTCGCTAATGATAGTCGAGTGGGCGCAAGGCAGCCTCTTCATAACACTCATCCTGGTTGCATTGGCTTCGCTGGTACTCGGCATGGGATTGCCGGTGACTGCCTCCTATATTGTTCTGGCAACACTCTCCGCACCACTAATATTTGATCTGATTTCACAATCACAATTGCTCATCGCCTTACAGGCTGGAGATCTGCCCTCTAACGTAGCGGCCACTATAGGCCTCTTCGGCGGCGATCCGCTAACGGCATTGCAAGAGATGCCTCTGGAGATGAAACAGCTAATACGACAGGAGATGCTAGATCCTGAGTTATTAACCGGCATGTTGCTTAGTGCGCACCTGGTGATCTTCTGGCTGTCACAGGACAGCAACGTCACACCTCCGGTTTGCCTCGCCTCTTTCGCGGCAGCAGGCATAGCCGGCACCCCGCCCATGGCTACGGGGCTGACGAGTTGGAAGGTGGCAAAGGGCCTGTATTTAGTACCCGTGTTATTCGCCTATTCACCCTTGATATCGGGGAGCTGGCCGGAACGAATCGGAGTCTTTATCTGGTCCTGCATGGGCCTGTACGCTCTCGCCGGCATCTTACAGTGGCACCTTGAGGCGAAGATCAACGTGTATATCGCCGCCCTGCTATTAGTGAGCGCAGGACTATTAATGTGGACGCCTTTCCCAATAATCTGCCACCTGGTTGGTGCAGCCATCTTATTCGGCATTGTCTTCATGCAGAACCGTGCGGCAAAGCCTGCGCAAGCCAGCACTGCCTAGACAGCATTAACAGCTATAGACTGCAACATCATCAGCTACTAACGACGAGTACATCATGACTAATCATATCGCTAAACAAATACACCTCATCAGCCGCCCCAGTGGCATGCCCAGTCACGAACACTTCAAATTGGTTGAGGTTGAACTCCCCGCACCAGTCGCGGGGGAGGTGCTGGTCAAAAATCACTATATGTCGGTAGACCCTTATATGCGCGGGCGCATGCGCGAGAATGCAGTCTATGCCGAAGCCTATGCACTGTATTCTGTTATGTACGGAGGCGCGGTAGGCGAAGTTATCGAATCTGCAGATCCCTCGTTGCAGGCCGGAGATATCGTGCTCAGTGGCGCTGCCTGGCAGGATAAGTTTGTAGCCAAGGCGAATACCCTGAGCAAGCTCGAACCCTTCGACCCGGACCAACTTTCACTCTATCTAGGCACCCTGGGCATGCCCGGTCTTACCGCCTATGTAGGCCTGTTTAAATTTGGCGAGCCCAAGCCAGGCGAGACAGTCTTCGTCTCTGCCGCCTCTGGTGCTGTAGGTGCGAATGTCTGTCAGATCGCCAAACTCAAAGGCTGCAGAGTTATCGGCAGCGTCGGCAGCGATGCAAAAGCGAAATGGCTATTGGGTGAGTGCGGCGTTGACGCCGTTATTAACTATAAAACCTGTGGTGACCTGAATCAGGCCCTGGCAGATGTCGCACCGGATGGCGTAGACGTCTACTTTGAGAATGTCGGCGGCGACCATCTGCAGGCAGCACTGAATGTGATGAACCCCTACGGCAGAATTGCTGCCTGCGGCATGATCGCGAGTTACAACAATGCCGAACCGGCACCTGGACCGAACAACCTCATGCTTATCGTCGGCAAGAAGATACGCATCAACGGCTTCATCGTTTCCGATCACGGCGACATACGCGAACAGTTTCTGTCAGAAATGATTCCATGGATTCAGGAAGGAAAAATCAAGAGCAGAGAAACTGTCTTCGAGGGAATCGACAATGCCATCGATGCCTTTCTCGGCCTTTTCAGCGGTGAAAATTTGGGCAAGATGGTTGTTAAGCTGGACTAAGTCTTAATCAATCTTTGTGATGGCGCGCCAGATAACGATCAAGCGCGTTAGCAAACTCTCTCTTATCGGTCTCGCTCGGCTGGGCGGGGCCGCCAGTATGAATTCCACTGCTGCGCAGTGTATCCATGAAGTCCCGCATATTGAGCTTTGCCTTGATAGTGCTGGGAGAGAAGACTTCACCTCGCGGGCTTAGCGCCTGCGCACCCTTGGTCAGTAATTCATCGGCAAGGGGAATATCACTGGTTATCACCAGATCATCCTGCTGCGCTCTGCGCACGATCTCGTTATCAGCCACATCAAAGCCCTGCCCAACCTGAATCGCAGTGATATTCCTAACAGGGGGCGTCTGCATAGACTGATTGGCCACCAGACACAGGGCTATGCCGGTTCGCTCCGCCGCTCTAAAGAGAATTGCCTTAATCTGCCTGGGGCAGGCATCTGCGTCGACCCAGATTGTCATAGAATAAAGCCCACACTATTCTCCTCATTCTCTTCACGATGAGCCGCTATGTCTCGCAAAATAGTCATGCGCCTAAAAGTGGTGACTCCTGATCCCTTAAATCTTCCACGGCCTGATTGTGGCTCAGATAGTTCGAGCCGGAGAGGTTTGCAAACAGGTTCGTCTTGATTAGCTTGTCCATGATCGGGCCCTTAACTTCAGACAGGTGAAGCTTGATACCCAGTTCGCTTAGCGTCTGATTGACCTTCCCCAGGGTCTGTAAGGCACTCATATCGATTGCGTTAACAGCGGTACACATCAAAACGACGTGTTCCAATTTGGGCTTCTCCGCCATCAGGCTAAAAATTAACTCCTCCAGGAAACGGGTGTTAGCAAAATACAGACTCTCGTCGATGCGTATGGATAGAATATTATCAAAGGTCTCGACCTCATGTCTGTGTACATTCCTGAAGTGTTCGGTGCCAGGAACTCGCCCTATCACCGCCACATGGGGCTGCGAGGTCTTGTAGAGATGCATCAATAGCGAGGCAAGCACGCCTGCGGCAATCCCAATTTCCACACCAACTAACAGCGTAAGAAACAGGGCAATCGACACGGCAGTGAAGTCAGCCTTTGAATAGCGCCACGATTTACCCAGAGTCGAAAAATCCAATAGCGGATAGACCGCCACTAATATTATCGCGGCAAGAGCAACCTTTGGCAGCCAAAACAGAAGCGGCGTAAACAATAATGCTACCAGGGCGATAAGAATCGCCGTAAAGAAACCCGACGCCGGTGTTGCAGCACCCGCATCGAAGTTGACGACAGAACGTGAGAACCCACCGCAAACCGGGAAGCCGCCAGAGAAAGAAGTGGCAATATTGGCAGCACCCAAGCCAACTAATTCCTGGTCGAGGTCGATCTTCTCGCGCCGTTTTGCCGACAATGTCTGCGCGACCGAAACAGATTCAACGAAGCCTATAATTGAGAGTAAGATCGCCGACCAGAATAAATTGCGAATTAGCTCTGCCGAAAAATCGGGCACAGTAAAGCCGGGAAGCCTTGCGGGCACATAACCGAGAAGCTCCACGCCGTGTTGATCGAGGCGCAACGCATAGCAGAGTAAACCCGATAGCAGTGCGATGAATATCGGTCCAGAACGAGAGATACTGGTTACCAGCCTGCCATTATAACCGCGGTTTCTTAGCCAGGACTTGAGCCCGGTCCTACACCAAATGATAACTACTATAGAAGTGATGCCGAGAGCCAGGGTAGGCCAATTTATCTCATCTATGGAGCGAGTCAGAGAGATGAGCAATTCCACAACGTTTTGACCACTAGAACTGATACCGAGCAAATGCTGCAACTGGCTAAGACCGATTATTAGTGCGCTCGCCGTTATGAAGGCGCTGATAACAGGATGCGAAAGAAAGTTTGCCATAAAGCCAAGCCGCAACAGTCCCAGCATCAAAAGAAAGACACCGGATAGAAAGGCCAGGGTCAGAGCAGCGGCCACAAGCTGTCCCGGATCATCGAGACCGAGCTTGGCTAAAGCCGCCGCCGTCATTAACGAAAGCACTGCAACCGGACCAACTGAGAGAGAGTTGCTGGTGCCAAATAACGCGTAGGCAGAGAGACCAAAGATGCTTGCGTAGAGTCCAGCTTGCGGCGGCAAGCCCGCTATCAATGCCAATGCCAACGCTTGCGGTATCAACATTATCGCAACGATAACAGATGCCATGGAGTCATCGGTTAGCTTAGTCTTATCGTACCGCTTTCCCCATTTGAGAATAGGCAGATACCGGGCTAGAGAAATTGATCTGTTCAAGTAGTCACTCAATAAAGTTGAAACTAATTAAGCTTATGCTGCAATGTTTAGATTAGAGACTTCCAAGATGGTTTTTCTTTCTCTTTCTGGAGATCAGGCCGGCACACTTAACGCAACCAAAAAGGCCGAGGTCCATGGCAATTGTGAGAAACAAGGCGATTGCCAGGCCCCATTCAACGGCGAGCATATTCAGCGGCACTGTATAGCCATACTGCGCTAGCGTTTCATCAACAAACTCTTTGTCTGAGTACAGCACAACATGGATCGCGGCGGACAATCCGCTACCGGACAGAGCATCCCTCTCATTGCGAATACGATTGTACCTATCGACGATATTGCCAATACTCTGCGCATCGCTCTCAAAAACAGCATCGTTACTCTGACGATAGTAACGAATGAGTTCTTCTAGATCACCCGAGAAAAGAAGGTCGGCGGTGGACTGAAAGCCGCTGATATTCTCGCTGACTTCCTGATAGTGCGCGTCGATGCGTCTGCTGTATTGATCGACGAAGTTGGGCACCTGAATCCCTAACAACAAACCAAAGCCGAAAATCAGCAGCCTACTATAGGTTTTTAACAGCGAAAGAATCATGTTGCTTAGGCTCTCTATTCGCGATGAGTGTGGACTGCACACAGCTCAATGGCTCTGCTCATCTTATCCTTGCGAAAGCAGGCTTCTTAAATCGATAATCGCGGCATTGGCGCGGGATATGTAATTAGCCATAGTAAGTGAGTGATTCGCAAACACACCGAAGCCCGAGCCATTCAAGATAATGGGAAAGAATATTGAACGCTGACTGGGTTCGAGTTCACGAATAATTTGACTGAGACTCGCCTGCGCATTCTTGTCGCTCAGTACATCATCAAAATCTATTTCCACGGCTTTCAGGAAATGCATCAGGGCCCAGGTCGCCCCCCTAGCCTCGAAGAAAATATCGTCTATTTCTAACCAGGGCGTCTTAAGCGACACCTCTGCACGAGCTGGTGTAGATTGGGCCGCGCCCAGTTCACCTGCCATGTCTGTGTTTACGCGTTGCGCTCTAACGCTGGCACTGAGGCGTTGAGACATGCTTCCCAATCGTGACTCCACGGCGAGTAGCCAATCCACAAGATTATCCGCGCGCGCATAAAACTGCGCTTCTGCATTGGCAGGGTCTGATATTCGGGATAGATACGATTCGAGACTGGCGATCGCCTCGGAGTATTCACTCTCAGTAGGTGGAAACAACCAACTGTCATTGTTGAAGTGAAAATTTGGCTCGGCGACGATCAGGTCAGGGTCTTCGGTTGATTGAGACTGCGAACGGCTAAAGCTTTCGCGGAAGGCCCGGGACAGATCGCGCACTTGCACCAAGACGCCAAATTCCCAATTAGGAATATTATCCAGATAGAGGCCCGGCGGCAGAGCATCATTACTAAGATAGCCGCCAGGTTTTTCTAACAGTGTCTGTGCAACCTTTATTAGCGTTACCGTTGTGGTTCCGCCCACTACATTGGCATTGCCAATCTCTGCCAGTCTTTCCTTAGCCGCCTGCTGCACCGAGAACGGTGCAGGTTCGGTACTCCAATAGAAACCCAGTATCATGACTATGATGACCACGAAGCCAAGGCCCGTAGCGAGAGCTCTATTTAGCCCACGGCCTCCAGAGTTAAAGGAGAATAGGGAAGCCAGCCGAGTTTTAAAGGAAGTCCAGACCATAGGGGCAGTTTAGCATCTACGGCAAACTTAGTGTATTTCTGTGCTGTCGGGTATGGGGAGTTGCAGCCCCAGATAAGGCTGTGTCTAGTTTTCGCTGGGCAGGCGCAGGCGAACACCCAAGTGACTGGAGAGTTCTATATTGCCGCGCAAGCGGTAGCCGGCAACCGCCTCGCGCATTACCGACACCATCCATCTGGCCAGATCATCGTTAGGCGCGGTAATGAGAAAGAACGCTTCATGTTCTCGCGTCTGTCTCGCGATATCGGCGAGTTGATTTTGAGCAAACTCTGACCTAGCCGCATACAAGGGATAGTCGAGCGCGAAGAAAAGATCATTAGAATTCATTTCTTGCCGTAGCGACTCGGCGACGGTGGCTATATCAGGATGAGACGCATCGACGGAGCGCGCTCTATCGAGCATGGTTTTCGCCTCATCGAATATACCGCGGCGCATAGACTCTCCTGCTAACTCAAGGTAGCGCTCTACGATATCTTGCAGACCCTGCAATGCGAGCTCATTCTTCGAGTCCATTGCCAGCACCCGCCTGAAGCGGCTGTGGGCATTGTCATCGATCGGAGTTAGCAGTCTATCTTCACCCAAAGCCTGCAAGGCTTCATAGAGAATATCCGGGATCATGCTACGACTATCCGCGCTATTCGAACCGGAATACACTTCGGCCTCTGAGAGGACGCGAATTTCGAGTGCGGTGCTGTCCGATGCACTTTCCCTGGGCGGCGATTCAGCAGGCGGCGTTTGGCAGCCGACCAGCAAGGTTGCCAGCAGCGACAGACTTAAGAATTTAATTGAGCGATGGAACATAGTTTTCTCAGAATTAGTTTACAAGTTCTGAAAAGGGAATGAATTCAAGCATATCCCCATGGCTTACGGCAGTGTAGGGAGGAACCACGGCCAGACCATCTGCCTGACTCAGCGACGCAGCAACACCGGAACTCTGATTGCCAAGTGGATGCAGCGAAGACACTTCGTCATCACCTGGCCCTAACTGGCAGCGAAGATATTCCTGTCGCTGACCCGACTCTGGCGCAGAAAACCCGGCCGCCACGTTATACGAATTCGCGATACTGCCTTTGCAGCCCAACATGCCAAGCAGGCTTGGCCTGACTACGAGCACAAAGGTTACGAAGGCGGAGACCGGATTACCCGGCAATCCAAAAAATTGGGTTCCTGCTATCTTGCCACAGGCTAGAGGCTTGCCGGGCTTAATAGCCAATTTCCAAAGCTGCAGAAGACCCTCTTTCTCAATCGCTGCCTTGACATGATCTTCTTCCCCTACCGACACGCCACCGGTAGTAATTACACAATCACTTTGTTGCGCCGCCCGCAGCAACGCGCGTCTCGTCCCTTCGAAGTCATCCTCTACGATGCCGCCTGCCAGAACTTCCACCTGTAAGCCCCGCAATAGGGCATAGAGAGTATAGTAATTCGAATTGTAGATCTGACCCGCTTGCAATTCGGTGCCAGGCTGCACCAGCTCGTTCCCTGTAGTGAGCAGACTAACTTTTAACCTGCGCCTAACGCAGACGGTCTCAAGGCCTATCGAAGCAAGCAAGCCGATATCCTGAGGTCTTAGGCGACGGCCACGAGAAAGAACCAACGCACCAGATTGCACATCGCCGCCAGCCTTTCGTGAATTTTCACCTGGGCATACCTTCTTAAGCACAGTCAATTCATCGCCACAGACAGTGCAGTTTTCCTGCATCACTACAGCGTCTGCTCCGGGGGGAATCGGAGCCCCGGTGAAGATACGCGCTGCCTCACCCGGGTTTAGCTGCCCCCCTACCTCGCCAGCGGCGATCCTCTGGACAATTTTTAATGAGCTACTAGTCTCGAGATCTGCCGCGCTTAACGCATAGCCGTCCATCGCACTATTGTCGTGGCCAGGAACATCTATCGCTGAGACACAATCCTCTGCCAGAACCCTTCCCTTAGCCTGCGCCAAAGGCAGACTTTCCGTTTCAGTTATCTTAGGAAGTTGTGCAAAGATTTGATCCAACGCAGTGTCTATTGCTGTGAGTGACATGTCTTAGTTGCCACCGATGCTAAATTTATTCATTAGTTGATGTCCGCCTCAGAATCCTCATCCAGCGCAGTTCGCAGACGCCCCACATAAAGGGTCTTGATCGTGTCCTTCAAATCTCCATGCCAGGACTTTTGCTTAATCCCGAATGTATCGAACATTTTCTTACTGGACAGTGTCGAATTGGGTAACTCTGGAAGGCGCGGCAGATTCTCCCTGATTTTGGTGTTCTCTAACATCTGATAGATTTCTTCATCGTGATTTGCCGCGTATTTCAGTACCTGTCTGGCAAATTCGATCTCTTTCTTAATTTCCAGGCCGCTGTAGTGATAAGTCCCCCATACGTTGGCATCGCAATCAACCTGCCGGGTAACAGCCAATATTGCTGCGGCCATATCCGGAGTTGATGTTGGACTAAACCTGCGGCGCCAAACCGTGAGCTCACCCTTGTGCTTCTTGATGGAATGAATCCAGGACTTGATCAAACCTATCTTGTGCTTACCAAATAACCAGCCAGAGCGAATGATGATATGGGATGGATGCTTTCTGACGGCCTGCTCACCAACTAACGAGTAGTGCCCATAGACACCCTTGGGGTTTGGCTCGTCATTTTCGTTGTAACCCAATTTTTTCTCACCATCGAAAACATAGACATTTGACAGGTGTAGCATAGGAATATCGAGCTTGTTGCAGATCTCGGCAAGTGTCTCGGGTAACAAGGCGTTAATGCGCTCACAGCGTCGTTCGGAAGATTCTGCCCGCTTCAGCGCACTGTGATTTCTGGAGATAAAGTCGGCCATATTGACTAGCTGGGTTGGAGCAAAATCGCTAATCAATTTGGCAATCGCGGGGCCATCTACAGGATCGAAGCTCTTATCTGCGGGCGCAAGGAAGCGAATTTTGTTCTTCCGCAAAATTTCTATCAGGGCTCTACCTGTCGGGCTATTAGCGCCTACCAAGAACAACTTCACTTGACTGAATTCCGTTACGCGAGTGCTAGCTACATAAGTTAGTGTCTAGAGTCTGATCAAACATCGGTGAAGTCAAGCAGAAGCTGGGCTAGAGCCTAATAACGGCGCCGTGTTTAGTGCCGATTCGACTAGCCCGCCACAATAGCGTGTAAGTGGCGAGCTGTCTGGGGAATAACCAGACCAACTACGAATGGTTTCGACTAGAACGGTATGTCGTCGTCAAAATTGTCAAAATTAGCTGGAGCGGCCTGCGGAGCTGCTGCCGTAGAGGAGGATTGGGCTGCAGGTGCTGAGCTGCCTTGCCCCTGGCCGAAGGAATTGTCGCCCGTGTTTCCGCCACCACCGCGCGAATCTAGCATCTGCATCTCAGAGGCTACGACTTCCGTGGTATAGCGCTTAACACCATCCTGCTCCCAAGATCGGGTCTGGAGGCGCCCTTCTATATAGAGCTTTGTACCCTTCTTTACATATTGCTCGACGATCTCAGCCAGACGGTTAAAGAAGATGACACGATGCCATTCGGTCTTTTCCTGCTGATCGCCGGTATTCTTATCTTTCCAGGTTTCGCTGGTGGCGAGAGAGACATTCGCGACACCGTTGCCGTTCGGCATAACCCTGAATTCGGGATCATTACCCACGTTTCCAACCAAAATAACTTTATTTACGCCTCGACTTGCCACTTTTGTCTCCCCGACTGAAACCTGTTTTACCTGTTGTTTTGCCTATGATGCCGCTATCGCACACCCGTGTTAAATGAAGTCTGGAGTCGATCCAGCACTTCGCTATAAGTGTATATCAAGCTCGCACTCATTAGAAATTTTCAGTCAAATAAACTTCATTGCTTTAATCCGCAAGCTGTCCTTTACTCCTGCCTTCGTAATTGTCGATAATGGTCGGTTCAGCTAACCGCAGTGAGTGAGTCATGGATTCGATTATCGTACGGGGTGCACGCACCCATAATCTAAAAAATATAAGCCTCACTATCCCCCGCGACAAGCTCGTAGTCATCACCGGACTGTCCGGCTCCGGCAAGTCGTCTCTGGCATTCGACACCCTGTATGCAGAAGGCCAGCGCCGCTATGTCGAGTCGCTTTCGACCTATGCGCGTCAGTTCCTGTCGATGATGGAGAAACCCGACATCGATCATATCGAGGGTCTGTCACCGGCGATTTCCATCGAACAAAAGTCTACGTCTCATAATCCACGTTCGACCGTGGGCACGATTACCGAGATCTACGATTACCTGCGCCTACTCTTCGCCCGCGTAGGCGAGCCCCACTGCCCGGAGCACAATATAAAGCTGGAGGCTCAGACCGTTAGCCAGATGGTAGACAAGGTCATGGCCCTGCCCAATGACAGCCGCATCATGGTTCTCGCGCCGATCATCCGCGAGCGCAAAGGTGAACACCTGCATGTGTTCAGTGAGCTAAGCAGCAGCGGCTTTATTCGCGCCCGTGTCGATGGCCTGGTCTGCGAGATCGAATACCCACCTGAGTTAGAAAAGAACAAGAAGCACTCCATCGATGTGGTCGTCGATCGCCTAAAGATCAAGCCTGGCCTGGAGCAACGTTTAGCAGAGAGTTTCGAGACGGCTATTCAACTGGCGGATGGCCTGGCCATAGTCAGCGTCACCGACAGCGAAGAGCAGGTAGAGGACCTCGTCTTTTCCTCCCTGTTCGCCTGCCCCCAGTGCGGACACAGTATTTCGGAACTAGAGCCACGGCTGTTTTCCTTCAATAACCCTGCCGGCGCATGCACCACCTGCGATGGCCTGGGCGTAAAACAATTCTTCGACGAGAGCCGCATTATTACCGATGAGTCTCTTGCACTCGCCGAGGGTGCTATTCGCGGCTGGGACCGACGCAATATCTACTATTTCCAGATGCTTACATCACTAGCCGATCACTACGGCTTCACCGTCGAGACCCCCTTCAAGCTATTGTCCAAGAAGCACCAGAACTTCATCCTCAGAGGCAGCGGTAAAGACGTTATCGATTTTCACTATGTTAATGACCGTGGCGATACCGTTACCCGCAGCTATCCGTTCGAAGGCATCTTGCCCAATATGGAGCGACGCTACCGCGAGACAGAATCCAACTATGTGCGCGAGGAATTGGCCAAGTATCTGAGTTCCCAGTCCTGCCCGGGTTGCAGTGGAACGCGTCTAAAGCGAGATGCGCGCTTTGTATTAGTAAAGGGAAAGAACCTACCCGAAATCACCGGAATGACTGTTGCGCAATCGGCAGACTATTTCAATAAACTTAAGCTCGCTGGCACCCGCGCGAAGATCGCAGAGAAGATTCTGAAAGAGCTGCAGGACCGGCTAAAGTTCTTGATCGACGTTGGCCTGAATTACCTCACGCTGAATCGTAGTGCAGATACTCTCTCCGGTGGAGAGGCTCAGCGTATACGTCTGGCCAGCCAGATTGGTGCCGGCCTGGTAGGTGTAATGTATATTCTGGACGAGCCATCTATCGGCCTGCATCAGCGCGACAATAGCCGCCTGCTGAACACCCTCTTTCATCTGCGCGATCTCGGCAACACGGTGATCGTCGTGGAGCACGACGAAGAAGCGATTGCTAGCGCCGACCACATAATCGATATAGGCCCGGGCGCCGGCGTGCATGGAGGAGAGATTGTTGCAGAAGGCACGCTGGAAGATATCAAGAAGTCGAAGAAGTCGCTTACTGGAAAATTCCTCGCCGGCACCGAGAAGATTGATATCCCCAAGAAACGCGTTCCCTACAATGACAAGAAGGTGCTTACCCTAAAGGGTGCTACTGGAAATAACCTGCAGAACGTAGACCTAACAATCCCCTTAGGGTTATTCACCTGCGTCACCGGCGTTTCCGGATCGGGAAAATCCACGCTAATTAACAACACCCTCTACCCTATCACCGCTACGAAATTAAATAAGGCTACCACCCTAAACCCTGCACCTTATGAAGAAATTGACGGATTGAAGCAGCTAGACAAGGTGGTAGATATAGACCAGAGCCCGATAGGCCGAACCCCGCGGTCGAATCCCGCAACCTATACCGGCATTTTCACTCCGGTGAGAGAACTGTTCGCCGGTACCCAGGAAGCAAGGGCGCGCGGCTACAAACCGGGCCGCTTTAGTTTCAACGTAAAAGGCGGGCGCTGTGAAGCCTGTCAGGGCGACGGCGTAGTAAAAGTAGAGATGCATTTCCTGCCCGATGTTTACGTCTCCTGTGATGTCTGTCGTGGCAAGCGCTACAACCGCGAAACGCTGGAAGTTAAGTACAAAGGCAAGAACATCAATGAAGTGCTGAACATGACCATCGAAGATGCTAGAGAGTTTTTCGACCCGGTTCCGGCTATCGCGCGCAAATTGCAGACACTGATGGAAGTGGGCCTGTCCTATATCTGTCTAGGACAGGCGGCGACCACTCTATCGGGGGGTGAGGCGCAACGCGTCAAACTGTCGCGAGAACTCTCGAAAAGAGATACGGGCAAGACTCTCTACATTCTGGACGAACCAACCACCGGCTTACACTTTCAGGATATTAGGCAACTCCTGAAAGTACTGCACCATCTTCGCGATCATGGTAATACCATCGTTGTCATCGAACACAATCTCGACGTAGTGAAGACTGCTGACTGGGTTGTCGACTTGGGCCCCGAGGGCGGCAGTGGTGGTGGAAATATCATTGCCGAAGGCACGCCGGAAGACATCGTTAAGGTAAAGAAGTCGTATACGGGGCAGTATCTTAAGAGGACGCTAAGCCAATAAGACTAGAAAGGAATTCACTATGTCACGAATAGCCAGCGTGCTAAATCACGCTAAAATAATCTCTATCGGGCTGCTACTTTTAGGCCTAGCTTCCAACAGCCTTGCCCAGACGAATGTGTCATCGATTGATTTTGGCGATGATGGGAGCAGCTGGGCTAACGACCAAGAGTGCGATGACCCACGTTTCGGTGGAGATGGCATGGCATCTACTCTCGTCGAAGCCGATCAACTACACGATGCGAGTGACTGCAGAACGCTTTTCTTGGCCGGATCCATCTACTTGTTAGACGGGAATTCCAATCCAGACAATAACGGCATTGACTTTGGTGACGATAGCAGCACTTGGGCTGAAGATGGAGAGTGTGACGATCCTCGCTTCCAGGGTGACGGCATGGCGTCGGTTCTCGATGATGGCAATCGACTGGCTGACGCCAGTGATTGCAGATTACTCTTTCAATCTGGCTCCATCAGCCTGATTGGCGGCAGTGCTCCCGAAAGTAATAATGGCATAGATTTCGGTGACAACAGCAGCACCTGGGCCTACGATGGACAGTGCGATGACCCACGATTTGCAGGTGGCGGCATGGCTTCACTGCTGCTGGATACGGACATGTTCCATGATGCCGACGACTGCCGCGAACTGTTCGAGACAAATACAATTCGCCTGCTAGCAGGCTCCAGTGTCGTGCTGGGCGGGCGCTTCGAACGCGGTAGTCTGCGCGCCGGTGATGATACGAGAACCAATGGTAGTTATAGCGACAGCTACACCTTCATAACCGATCGTGGCGACTCCACGATAATCGATCTGCGTTCGGGCGAGTTCGATACATTCCTTACTGTTCGCGCCCCCAACGGCGAAGAGTTCAGCAACGATGACTACGAGTCGAGTTTCGACCGTTCGCTGGTTTCTATTCCTAGAACGGAGACAGGGGTCTACGAAGTCATAGTGTCGAGCTTTGCGCAGGGCGAAAGCGGCGGTTATACGCTGGAAATATCCACTGACGACAGTCCACTGGAATCTTTAAACCAGCAGATCAGCGGTGTATTGATCGACGAAGATAGCACTTTCACCGGTGGCGAATACTATGACAACTACGAATTCGAAGGTCGGCCTGGTCAATCCATAACGCTCGACCTACGCTCTGATGAATTCGATACTTACCTGATACTCAGGCAGCCAAACGGGGAAGAATTGACCAACGATGATACAGATGGCTCCAACAGTCGAATCGAAGCCACTCTGCCCGAGGCGGGCAGCTACGAAGTAGTGGTTAGCTCTTTTGCCGGCGGAGAAACTGGCGAATACCAACTCAACATCGCTGAAATTAATGACCCGGGTCGTGGTGCCGCAGCGGAAGTAGCCACTAACAACCTGCGAATTGGCGACTCAATCTCTGGAGACCTCGGTAGCGGCGATCAACTCGCAGAAAACGATGAGTTTCGAGATAGCTTTTACTTCAATGGCGATAGCGGCGAGGCGATAGTTCTCGACCTTATCGCCAGTGATTTTGATACCGTGCTTAGTCTCCAGACACCCACTGGGGAATTGTTAGAGAACGATGATTTTCAAGGCAGTACCGATCAGTCACAGATACAACTCACTCTACAAGAATCGGGGCGTTATCGTATTTTAGTGTCATCCTATACGAGTGGCGAAACTGGTGATTATCAGCTCAGCATCCGTCCCGTTGCTGCCGAGTCAGTTGCCAGCTCCGCCGCATTTGGCTCACAGGTTTATGGCATATTTGCCGGGATCGCCGACTATCCTGGCGAAGGTAACGATCTCGACTTAACCGATCAAGATGCGATTCGTGCTCGGGACGCACTCATAGCTGGCGCAGGCATGGATGAGCGTAATGCTTACACGCTACTCAATGAAGATGCCACCGGGGCAAATTTTCGGACTGCACTGAGCAACATCAATGCAGACATAGGCGCTGACGATACTTTGGTAATTTTCTATTCAGGACACGGCAATAGAGTGCCACGCGCAGCGGGACCAAACAGCTCCGATCCTGACGGACTGGATGAAACGATTGTACTCTACGATGGCGCCATGCGCGATGATGACTTGGCGGCGTTGCTCGACGGCAGCAAAGCGGGAAAAATTTTGTTGGTATTGGATTCCTGCTTCAGCGGCGGCTTCTCCAAGGACATTATTTCCCAGCCGGGTCGCATGGGACTATTTTCATCCGAAGAAGACGTCACTTCTCAGGTCGCTTTTAAGTTTCAGGCCGGGGGATATCTCTCCGTATTCTTCGATGAAGCCATTCGGGAAGGCTATGCAGATAGAGATGAAAATGGCGAAGTAACGGCGATTGAACTAAGCCAGTATCTGCATGGCCGCTATCGTGCCGACGTAAAGTCCTCAGGCACTACAAGTTACGTGCGGACCTCCGGACCGCAATCTGCTTACCAACATCTTGTAGTAGATCGCGGCGGTGTCGGCCCGTATAACGTTCTATTTAGCAGGAACTAATAGATAGAAACTGCTGAGCGCGGCTATCGATCCAAAACTTTAAACACCGGATAGTCAGCCATGCTGGCATTTTCTAACTCGCGCTGCAGATAGTCATCAAACAGATTCCAATAGGCAAGGCCATCATCGGCCTCGGGCTCTAGTAAATAGAAAATTAAATTCGCAAGCCGATTGTCCATGGGCACGTAGTAATCACCTGTTAAGAAAGTCTTGCTCTGAGGTTCGAACGAGCCTAACAGACGGGAATTTCTGTGATTATTCTGCACGAAGTTTTGCTTAGCTATTTCTGTAACCCGGAAGCCCTCACCCTTAAATTCCTGACTCCGCTGCAGCGTGCTCACAACGATCCCATGCTGACCAAGCTTTGCAGCAAGTGACTCCAGCTCCGCTGGAAACACATAGGCTACCGGCACCGTCGCCGACTTTGTGGCCGCAAAGGTATTGAAATTCTGCACTCCCTTTATCTCGACTATCTCCGAACTACGCACAAATTGTGTACTTCCATTTTTATCTGTATAGGGAATATATTTATAGCTCAACAAGTCCAACGGCTCTTCCAGAGCGACCATCTCAAATTGTACGCCGTTCTGAAAATTCCCGGCATTCTCTTCGATCTGCCGAACTACTCTCTCATCCGCCTGCCGGTTTATGTCTCTTATCTCGCTAGCGTGAGCGTTTGAATATTCGAGTATTTCGTTTACAAACACATTCGCCGCGTGTACCCGCTTGTAGAAACGATCATGTGCGAAGGTTTCGCTAAGAATCGCCATGCGGTTACGCAGCCCCATATTGTTTGTTAGGTATCGAGGCGCGTGATGGTAAGTTCTTAACTGAGTTGGCGGCCAGTCTCGATAATCGAAGCCTCCGTACCAATTGAAGTCCAGATTGAATTTATCTTTCACCGACTGACGAATAGACGGCAACATCACCTCAGCGGTGTAATCGGATGGCCTCGCATCGCCCGCCGTATGATAGGAAGGCGCATAGGTCAGCGAATAACCGTGCCAGGTACCGTTGGTCGTGTGTAAATCAACAAACAGGTCAGGATCCCAACGCTGCACAAGGTTCTTGTACAGGGCCTCGGTCTCGATGGTATCGATAATCATGCCGTCGCGATTGAGATCATAACCATGGGCGCCGCGCTGACCTGCTAGCTGCGGGCTCATCTCTTGCGAGGGGCGCGAATCCTCAGACATCTGGTCATTACCATCAGAGTTGTAGACCGGCAAGAACAGTATTATTTGGTTCTCCAGTAGATGCCGCTTGTCGCCGTGAAGAATCTCGCGCATTGCGATGAGGCTTGCCTCCTTTCCCTCGACCTCACCACCGTGGATATTGCCCTGGATGTAGACCAGCAATTTTCCGGACTGTCTTGCCTGCTCGGGAGTGGAAACCGGCGGGTCGGCCAACACCAATAGCGGTACCTTCTTGCCTTCAAGGCTGGTCAGCAACGTCTCTCGGTGCACCAAGGGGCTACTGGCTTGAAGCGCAGTCACTACCGAGACGACTTCGGCGAATGTAGAAGTCCGCTCGAAATTGCTCAGTTCTGCGGCGGTGATCATGGCTTCGGTAAAGCCACTGCCGTTCTGCGCGAAAGCCGCAGGCTGGGTAGCCAACCCCAGCCATATTGATAACACCACTGATAGAACTACATTTCTCATAATTCATTTCCAATAGAAGGCTTCTGAATGTTTCTAAGCAGGGTTCAAAGACCCTGTTTCAGGGGCAGTCTTCCCGTTGGGAAACTAATCCAGTGATGTGGAGATAGCAACACTAAATCAGGGGCTCAATTTGCCTGTCAGTGCAGCCGTAAATTACCTGCCTATCGCCTAACCCAGGCATCTAGTGCGGCATTTGTAACAGTCTGTAACTTTTACCAAACATTCATTCGGAGAGCCGTGTATTTCGGGCTCTTGCGAGGATCGAAGCCCAGCAAAGCTATTGCTTTTTGAGCCAAAAACTAATAGCCTCGACGGTAGCTATAATTGTGGTAATTAAGCATGCAAATTGTAAGGGTTTAGCATGTATTCAAATACAACAAAAAACGGAGCAATGTCGGTGAATTCTAAACTAACACGCAGACGTTTTATCAAGGGAGTTATCTTCTCGGGTGCCGCTGCAACAACTGGCACGGGAATGTACCTCGCAGCGAACGCTCAATCCGGGCAATCTGCTGCCGAACGCTTGGTAACACTCAACATTAACGGTCGCAATCGACCCGTTGACGTACTTCCATCGGAAACTCTAGCCTACACGCTACGCTACAAGCTCGATATGACCGGTACCAAGATCGGTTGTAACCGCGGCGAGTGCGGCGCCTGTACTGTGTTAATCGAGGGTGTCCCCAATTACTCATGTTCAGTGCTAACGCACAATGTGAAAGGCAAGGCTGTAATCTCCATCGAAGGCGTAAAGGCCGCCGATGGCACATTGCACGCTGTGCAGCAGGCATTCATTGCAGAGAACTCTCCCCAGTGTGGTTTTTGCACGCCGGGACAGGTTATGTCGGCAGTGGCCTTGCTCAATAGCAACCCGCGCCCGACCAGGTCTGAAGCCATCGCTGCCATGTCAGGAAATCTCTGTCGCTGCGGAGCCTATGAACATTATCTTAATGGCGTGATGCGCGCCTCGGGGCAACTAACATGAGCACTCATATAGGTAAAGATTTTATACCACCAGACGTACCCGGAAAGGTAACTGGTGAGATCAAGTATGCCGAAGACTACAAGCGTGAAGGTATGGTCTTCGCCCGTTTGCTAACCAGCCCAATGCCTAGCGGCCGCGTAGTAAACATTGACGCATCCGAAGCACTGCGAATGGATGGCGTGGTTGGTGTTTTCACCGCGGACGATCTACCGCCAGTGCCACCACCCGGAAATCCGGCACTAGCCTCGGAATACGTAACCTACGTCGGCCAGCCAATTCTGGCTGTCGCTGCTATTAGTGAAGAAATCGCTGAATCTGCTATCGACAAGATCCGTATTGATTTCGAGCGACGCGACTTCGTAGTTGACCCAATTGAGAGTCTCAGCCCGGGTGGCAGCAATGCCTACCCAGAGGGTAATGTACTGGTCAGGACTCAGGAAGAAGGTCCCGAAGGCGCACCTATCGTTGGCGCCGAGATACGCGACATTAAGTGGCCACAGTCAGCTATCGATGCTATCAAGTCTGGCAAAGAGCCAGTTGGCGGAGAGTTCACTACCGAGTGGGCCTTCGGCGATCTTGATGCAGGCTTTGCTGACGCGGCTGCAATCATCGAAGAGCCGTTTGTCACCATAGGTTATCCCCACCACTCTCTCGAAGCTCGAACAGGCATGGCCTATTGGGAAAATGGCAAATGCTATTTCCACGGTTCGTCTCAGAGCCAGAGTGCTAACAACGCAGGTCTAGCCAGAATGTTGGGCATAGATCTAGCAGATCTGGTATTTATCAATGAAGCCACTGGCGGCGGATTTGGTTCCAAGATCGGTCCTTACCCGTTCATGGCTATTACCGGTAATTTCGCCCGCGTTCTTAACCGTCCTGTGCAGCTGCGTATTACTCGCGAGCAAGAGTTCTATATCGGTTCGGCACGCTCCGGCATGCAAGGCTGGATCAAAGTCGGCGTTAAGGCAGATGGTAAAGTTTCTGCAGTCGATCTGGTTATCGTGAATGATGGCGGCGCCACCGGCGGTGGTAGCGGCAATTCATCGGCACAGCATGTCACCGTAGCCTATCAACCCGAGAGCATGCGTTATCGTGGCATCTCCGTTTATACCAATACGACTCCTCGTGGTGCCCAGCGTGGTCCAGGTCAGAACGAAATGGCGGCGGTGCTCGCGCCAATGACTGACAAGGCTGCAGCGGCGATCAACATGGACAGAGTCGCATTCCGAACCCGCAACGTCCTAGACAGCGATGGTTTTCAGGGCGGCAGTCAGGGGCCCGTGACCAGTGCCTTCGTTCGTGAAGCACTTGCACAAGGCGCGCGCACTTTCGGTTGGGACGAGAAGCTCGCACAGCCTAAGGTAAATGGCAGCAAGGTTCGTGGCGTTGGTGTCGGTATCGGTTATCACGGTGCGGGCGGCAGAGGCTATGACGGACTTCTGCGTATCGCTCCAGACGGAAGATTATTCATCCACAGCGGCGTCGGCAATCTAGGCACTTATTCCTACGCCGGCACTTGTCGTGCGGCCGCCGAGGCCCTGCAGGTACCTTGGGAGCGCTGCGAGATTGTGAATGGCCGATCTGACAAACATTTACCACACAGTTCTGGACAGGGTGGATCAAACACTATCTTCACCCATACACGAACTAACTGGGTAGCGGCTCAGGATGCGATCGCCAAACTTAAGGAAATCGCGGCTGCAGATCTCGGTGGATCGGCTGATGATTACGTGATTGGCGACGAGCGCGTTTACCAGAGCGCCGACTCCAGTATCGGATTAACCTATGCCCAAGCGGCACAGCGTGCTATGGAGTTGGGTGGAAAGTTTAGCGGCCAGGAATACCCTGACGATATCAACCCACTGACGCAACTTGCCGTCCAAGGCCTTGCCGGCACCGGTTTGATCGGTGTCGCTAAGGACAACATCCCTGGTCAGGGTCAACCTCCAGGCGTAGTTGTCGGTTTCTGCGAGATTGAAATGGACAAGGACACTGGCAAATTCGAGATTTTAGATTACACGGCGATCGCAGATTGTGGCACCGTTGTGCATCCGAAAAACTTCGACAATGCCATGCGCGGTGGAGCAGTTTGGGGTGTAGGTATGACTGCCTTGGAGCGTCACGTCTACGATCCACAGAATGGCCTGCCTGCCAACACTGGTCTATACCAGAACAAGCCACCTACGTATAAAGATGTAAATCTGAATACCAAGATGGGCGGCGTGAATATCCCTGATCCTCAAAATCCTACTGGAGGACGAGGCATTGGCGAGCCAACTCAGGGCGCATCTGCAGCTGCGTTGGCAAGCGCCATATCCGATGCACTGGACGGTCATCTGTTTAATACAGCGCCGACCACGACGGATATGATCATTAATCACTTGGCTGGTAATTCCTACAGCACCAAGTCCCTTAAAACTAACACTTTCTAGAGGTTATCTATGCCATCTCATGACGTAATGCCTAATATGGAACTGTACCAGCCGGTACAGGTAGAAGATGCCCTAGCTATAGCCGATCGGCTCGCCGATAGAGGCTGGTTAGTTGGGGGCGGCCAGGACACTTATGGCTGGTTAAAAGACCGAGCGAAAGAAACCGATGCAATGATCGACCTGAGTGCCATTGAATCACTCAGGGGCGTTCGCGAAACTGCGGACGGCATCGAAATCGGTGCTCTGACAACGCTTACAGAGGTTGCCAATAACAGCGTGATTCAGGATAAGTTCTCTCTGCTGTCACAGGCTGCTGGTGTAGTAGCCAGCCCACAGATACGCAACATCGGAACCTTGGGTGGTAACGTCTCGCAAGACGTGCGCTGCTGGTACTACCGTCGCGGTCTGTCCTGCTATAGAGCTGGCGGCAACCTGTGTTATGCGGACACGCCTCAGGGCATGAACCGCGAACACTCTCTGTTCGAAACTAGTCGCTGTGTTGCTGCTAGCCCCTCCGACACTGCTCCTGCCTTGGTTGCTCTCGATGCAACTATGGTAATTCGCAGCGTAGATGGCGAACGCACGCTTGCCGCGGAAGATTACTTCGTAGGCCCTGCCAACGATATCGAGAGCACTACGGCGCTGCGCACAGGTGAAATTCTTACCACGGTAAGAATTCCAAACACCTGGGCCAATGCTACGTTCTACTTCGAAAAAGTGGCAGACAGAAACGTCTGGGACTTCTCCCTCGTTAATGTTGCGGCTGCGTTCAAAGTGAGTGGCGGCAATGTAGAGGATTCCCGCATAGTCTGTGGGGCCGTGCAGTGTACTCCGCGTCGTGTAAGCAACGTTGAAAATGCTATTCGAGGTCAGGCTAAGAATGCAGCTACTGCAGAGTCTGTCGCCGCGATGGCAACCGATGGTGCGCGCGCACTCGCACACAATGGCTTTAAGATTCCATTAATGCAAAATCTGGTAAAGCGCGCTATTAGCGCTTAATCGGAAAGCCGCAAGGCATCCGGAAAAAGGGATAGCTTGCTATCCCTTTTTTATGCCCTTAATAAAGTTTCACTTTACTGATAGCCTGCCTTTTAAAAGCTAATATCTGCTTCAATCCTGTCTGTTTTCTGATAATGTTTACCTTCTATGAAAACCTTTCCTACATTCCTTTGCGCTGCACTCTCTTCCCTTCTTTGTGCACAAGCACCGGCGGCAGAAAACGTTACCTTTGCTGACGTATTGGCAATTCCAACTACACAGGCCACTGAAAGCGTCAGTTATGGGCCCGATCAATTTCAATTTGGGCAACTCTGGCTACCAGCAAACTCCCCTGCTCGCGCAACTCTGGTTTTGATTCACGGGGGCTGCTGGCTCAACCAGTTTGATATCTTCTATACCGCCGGCCTGAGTTCGGCGCTGGCGGATGCAGGTTTCGCGGTCTGGTCACTGGAATACCGCCGGGTCGGTGATGAAGGCGGAGGCTGGCCAGGAACCTTCGAAGATATCATTGCCGGCATCAATAGCTTGAACCGCATCGATTCTGTAGATACGGAGAATCTTGCGATCCTAGGGCACTCCGCCGGCGGCCATCTCGCCTTACTTGCCGGCGCCAAGGAAGATCTGCTGGCGGTGCAACCCGATTTGATCGTCGGTCTAGCTGCTATTTCCGACGTAGTGACCTACGCATCGGGTGAGAGTTCCTGTGAGAGAGCGGCAGCCTCATTTATGGGCGGCGAACTCGACGAACACGCCGCCGCCTACTTCGACGCCAATCCAGCTAATCACGGCCTGCATGCAAACACCGTGCTCATGCAGGGCGATATAGACGAGATAGTGCCCCTGGCACAATCTACATCGCCCGGAGCGAGGACTATTATTAGCACTGGAGCGGGTCATTTCGACTGGGCGCACCCCGAGACCCTTGCTTATCGCCGACTTCTAGAATTGCTAGATGAACACTTCTAGCCCATCGCTACAGCAAATACGAACACTTGATCAATCGGATCCGCTTGCAGCCAAACGCGACGAGTTTGTACTCCCCAGCAATACCATCTATCTAAATGGAAATTCACTTGGCCCACTGACCCGAGGCGCACAGCGACGTGGCCATGAGGTCATAGAGCAACAATGGGGCAAGGACCTCATAGCAAGCTGGAATCAACACGCCTGGATCGACCTGCCTTTCACCAGCGCGCAGAAGATAGCACCTCTGCTTGGTGCCGATGCGAGCCAATTGGTCTGTTGCGATTCAGTCTCAATCAATCTACTAAAACTTCTATCCACCTGCCTGCAACTGCAGAGACCTCGCACTATTATCTTGTCCCAAGAGGACAATTTCCCTACAGATTTGTATGTGGCGCAGGGACTGCAATCGATGTTGGGGCCAGGACTGTGCCAATTGAAGACCGTTGCAGCCGATGAACTTATTGGCGCACTGGATGAAAATATAGCGGTTCTATTTCTAACAGAGGTGAATTTTCGCAACGGCGATAGACATGACATACAGCAACTTACAGCACTAGCCCAGAATAAGGGAATACTGGTCATCTGGGATCTATCTCATAGCACAGGTGTGCTGCCCCTGCACTTAGACGATTGGGCTGTGGATTTCGCGGTGGGTTGTGGCTACAAGTATCTGAACGGAGGCCCCGGAGCGCCTGCTTTCATCTACGCCAACAAGCGACATCATGAGAGGATAGAACAGCCTATTCAGGGCTGGATGGGTCACAAAGATCCGTTTGCTTTCGACCCAAGCTATAAAAAAGGCTTAGGAGTGGCCCAGTTTCTAACAGGCACCCCTGCTATCGTTTCTCTGGCAATATTAGATAGCGCGCTAGATGTTTTCAGCGACATAGAAATTACTACCATTTATGGGAAGGCGACCGCCCTATCAGAACTGTTTCTAGGACTGATAAAGGATGCTGACGTCTTACAGGAGCTAAAGCTGGAATCCAGCGCAGATCCATCATTGCGGGGTGCACAGCTTGCCTTTTCCCACAGCGACGCCTACGGCATTTGCCGCGCACTGAACGAAGCAGGTGTTGTGGTTGATTTCCGCAGCCCAGATATCATTCGCTTCGGGTTTTCACCCCTATTCCTGCGCTTCGAAGACATCTGGCTAGCTACACAGATGCTAATGAAAACCTTAGAGGATAAAACCTACCTCGCAGAAAAATATTCTCGCAAGCTCAAGGTCACCTGAGACAGGCCCAAGCACCCAAATTCTAGAGTAAATAGTTTCCAATAAAATACGAGCTAGCCATGATAACTACGTAACAAACGATAATAACGCCCACTACTGGTAGTAATTTATCGTGCCGATCTTGTTCGTGTGCCGACATAATAGTCTCTCCCTTAAGTATCGTAGGAGAAGAGTAATATAAACAGCTGGGTAGGATATTGATTCAGGTCATCGAAAACGTAATTCCGACCCTGGCTTCAAATCGGGGCTCTAAGCTAGCCCGCCGGGGTTAGGAGACATCGCCTTCTGCAGGGCATCACGCAATTCTTCTTAGCGAAACGGCTTGCTTAGAAACACTGTCATTCCAGATCTGATAAGGTCACGCGGGTCTTCGTGAACAACTTTCGCCGTTACTGCGATCACCGGAATCGTAGATCTGCTGCCATCCATCGCGCGAATCTTCCTTACTGCGGTGACCCCGTCCATTACCGGCATTTGCAGATCCATCATAATCACGCTCACAACATGGTCGGGAAGATAATCTAATACTTCCCTGCCATTAGACATGGTCACAACTTTATGGCCATCCGCCTCCAACAGGCGAGACAGCACCATTCGGTTCACGGCATTGTCATCTGCCACCACTATCGACAAGGAAGGCAGCTTAATTTCAGAACGACTAGTCGGCTTGATGGCTGGGGGCCTCATGCTCTTCATCGGAAGGAATACGGTGAAGATTGAACCTCGGCCCGGCACCGAGTTGACGACAATCTTGCCACCCATGGCTGACACGAGTTGCTTAACGATAGTTAGTCCAAGACCAGAGCCGCCGAACTTTCGCATCGTAGTTTTGTCTGCCTGGACATAGGGTTCGAATAAGCTAGACTGCGCCTGCGTGTTAATGCCTATACCGGTATCGGTAACTTTCAGGCGCATGCGCTCCAATGCCGTATCCAGCACGACTGACACCTCGCCGGTATTGGTGAACTTCACCGCATTGCCAACCAGGTTCAGCAGTATCTGACGCAGCCTGGTGGGATCACCGCGGACGTACTCAGGGATATCATCCTCGATAACAAGTGAGAATTTGACTCCCTTCTCTTTAGCTTGAAACTCCAGGGGGGCAAGAGTAGACCGAAACAACTCGTCTATATTTACTGGAACTTTTTCGAGTTCTATGGATTGACTGTCTAGTCGAGACAGATCCATTACATTATTGATTAACTCAAGCAGCGCCTCGCTACTGTTCAGGACAACGTCGACTAATTCCTTCTCCTTACTCGGCAAGTCTCCTTCCATGAGTAATTGTGAGGCACCGATAACGCCATTTAATGGTGTTCTTAACTCATGACTCATCGCGGCAAGGAAGGACGCCTTTGCCTGTTCCGACTGCCGCGCCTCGTTCTCCGCCAAGGTGCGGTCATGCACCTCTTTCTCGAGTTCCTTCACGGTGTCGCTTAGTTCTTCTCCGCCGTTGTCTGAGCATTGCGAAACACAAAGGCAGCTGAGGACAGCATTAACACCACAAGACTAGCCTCGAAAGCGAGGGTCAGAGCCCGCTCGCCCTCCATAGGGCCAGAAAATGGAAATTCATAGCCACTGTATTGCATGTACGCGAAAACCCAGAGCATGAGGATACAGATAACCGTCCACACAACTCCAGCGATACGGCCCGCAACCAGAAAGCCAATGGCTGGTAGACAGAGCAGCCAAGCCCAGGTGTTTGCCCAGACCCCTACGGACGTCATAGCCAGGCACGTGACTACCCAGTAGGCGGCAAGAGGTATTTGGGAGGCGAGTAATTGCTGATTAAAATAGGCTTGAAGATACAGACCCAAGAAGACCACGACCGTCGCGATCGCGATATAGACATTGTCACGCTCACCGCCGGTGTAGTAGTTTGATATAATCAGACCAATCGCAACGGGAAGTACAAAGAAAATAGTTGTAGATAGGGTGCGACGTTCCCGAAGTCTTACAGGGTCGGTACTCGCCGGAGGCAAGCCTCCATTCCAGAGAAACTTAAGATGATTAATCAAAAACATACCTGCGTGTCCAGCTCTCGCCGCGATTACTAAACCTATGCCGCTAAGGGTAGGTCTATATCCCTAGAAGCTCAAAGATATCAGGGACAATCACAATAACATAATTGCAGCGGTGGTCGCAGGAAGATCCAGAGTGAAACTGCAGAATTGTTGACACAGTTCATACCTGGATTGCTAAGTCTGGTTCTGATGGCTCTGGGATATCTTATACACAGAATCGAACCAAACTGGCTCATCATTGAGGTTGGGGACAAGCTGAAAGACTTCGCCGCCTCCCTCCATGAACTGCTCTCGATATTCGATTCCAATCTCGTGAATAGTCTCCAGGCAATCTGAAACGAAGGAAGGAGTAACAACAGCGATCTTCTTCACACCAGTTTCCAGAAGCTTCTCAAGATGCTCATCCAGATAGGGCTGTATCCACGCTTGTCGCCCGAATCGGGACTGAAAAGCAATGGAGTACCTATCGTCGCCCCAGCCAAGCTCAGCGACGATATTCTTCGTCGTCGCCATGCACTGCGCGCGATAGCAGTAACGATTACTGTCGGTTACCTGATCGCAACAGCTTCCAAAGCTGCAGACATTTTGGCTATCCGCCTTCTTAATATTGGACTCAGGCAACCCGTGGTAACTGAAGACCACATGGTCCACTTCTTCTTCATTCAGGTGCTTACCGATTAGATCGGTCCAGGCCCGGATAAATGCGGGCTCGGCGAACAAATCGTCCACAAATCGCAGCGTCGGTGCGCTCTGCCACTTGGCCGCTTCCTGCCTTACCTCATGAAAGACCGAGGCCGTCGTTGCCGTCGAGAATTGAGGGAATAGAGGCAGCACCAATATCTCGGTGCGTCCCTTGCTTTCCAACTCTGCCATGGCCTCTGCGATACGGGGTTTACTGTAGGCCATGCCATTTAACACTAGTACATCTTCACCTGCGCTCTCGTAGGCCTTCTGTACACTCGCCTGCAATCTGTCTGCATAGACCTTCAGCGGCGAGCCCTCGTCCATCCAGATAGTCGCATAGTCTTTAGCGGTCTTGGGTGCACGGAATGGCAATATTATGAGATTGCGTAGCATCCACCTACCGAGAGGGTTCATATCGAATACGAAGGGATCTGAAAAGAAATACTTATAGAAGTCTCTGAGACCCTTGGCGGTAGGTTCAGATGGGGTACCGAGATTTAATAATAAGACTGCTTTAGACATAGGCGGCTGAGACTACATTCCTGATTGTGACGACAACCCACTGATACGTTAGATCTTGCTAACTAGGATCAATAGGCAGCCAAATTTCTCGTTCTGCGTTGTGTGAGGCGATGGTAAGGTGAAACCGCTCCCCATGCCAGCACTTCGGAATAAGTGTGACATTGTCATCACTGGGCTGCAAACTACCTAGCACTGAAGTAAACTAACTCGCACCAGCTCACTGTCATACGCGGAACCGACCATGAGAAACCCAATGCGCAGTCACTGCTATCCCCTCTCTTTCCTGTTATTTCTGACATTCACGGCGCAGACGACGCTAGGAGCCGAGTCTGGACTCATTGCTGACGATGCACAGGTAGTCGAAGTCCAGGGTGGCTTTGCTTTCATAGAGGGCCCAGTCTCCGATGCCGTAGGGAATCTTTACTTCACCGATATCGATAATAACCGCCTGCACAAGCTGGCACCTACGGGCGACTTAAGCGGCTTCCACGAACCGAGTAACCGCGCAAATGGTCTCACCCTGGATCTGGACGGCGGATTGCTAATCTGCGAGCAGGAGGCTCAGCGCCTCGTTAAGATGGACGCCAACGGCAATATCTCGGTAATCGCCGACGGTTATCAGGGCAAGCCTTTCAACAGCCCTAATGATGCCTGGGTGCACCCCAATGGCAGCATCTACATGACCGACCCCAGATACCAATACCCACAAGGGAGCCTGGCTCAAGACGGAGAATATGTTTACCGCATTTCACCACAGCGCAACGAAGTCACCGCGATCATAACCGACATCCCCAAGCCCAATGGTGTGGTGGGAACAGAGGACGGTAAAACCCTGTATATCGCAAGCACGGAACTGCGAAAAGTATTTCGCTATACAATTAACGAAGATGGAAGTGTCGCCAATAGAACCGAATTCGCCGATCAGGGCTCAGATGGTATGACCCTCGATGAACACGGCAACGTCTACCTGACCTGGTTAGGTGGCGTGAGCATCCGTAATCCGTCTGGAGAGCAGATAGACTTTATCCGCACCGAACAGATGCCTGCCAATGTCGGCTTCGGCGGTCGCGATGGCAAGACACTATTTATGACGGCCCGCACGAGTCTTTATTCCTTGCAGATGAACGTAGAGGCCAGTCGTTAAACCTGGTAGTTTCTGCGAAGGAATTATCGTACCGATCTGAAAACCCTATAACAGCGCTACAGATTCGCTCATATAAACTCGAATTGAATGTCTAGGAATCAAGGGTCAGGAAGAGACGGGGTTCTTACTGTCTTGCTCAAAGAGCTTCTCCAATTCCAACCTGCCCTGCTGGGCTAGTTGCTGCAGTTCTTTCATATCATCCATATGCCCCGCGGACTTCAGCAGCATTTCCTCGTCATGCTTGCGAAACATACTCGTTATGGCTAGGGCCTGCCCTTCTGTATAACCAAGATGCTCCAAAGTTTCCGTGGCAGCTTCAAGACTGCTTGCAAAGGTCTCTCGAATCACGTTCTCGACTTTACGCTTGTGCAACTCGTAGGCATGAAAACGATCGATAGCACGAGCCACAATACGGATGTTAGGATTTTGTTCCCGAGCTAGATCAACAATATGCAAGGACTCTTCGACATCGTCTACGGCGAGCACGAGAATTCTAGCGCTCTTTATTCCTGCTGACTTCATCAGATCGAGGCGTGTTAAATCACCATAGAAAAGCCGATTACCGAATTGTTCGACAAACTCGACGTGGTCTGAATTCTTGTCCGTCGCGGTGAAAGGCACGTGGCGTGCCTGCAGCATACGACCGACAATCTGACCGAAGCTACCGAATCCGGCAATAATCACCTCCGGTTCGTGATCGTCCCAGTAGGCATCCTGATCGGGCACCGTCTCACTCCTGCAATGCCAGATCTTCCGCTGCAGCACCACCAACGGCGATGTCAGTGCCATTGACAGGCCGACGATGAGCGTAACCTGATCCGCCAACTCCATCGTGAACAGCTGCAAGCCCGTAGCCTTGGTTAGGATGACGAATGCGAATTCGCCGCCCTGTGACAACATCAAGGCAAGTTGGAAGCTTTCCCTAAACGACACCTTGCGCCAGCGCAGCATCCCCACGATAACCAGTGTCTTAACCGCCAGCAGAACCAGAGCCCCAGCAATCATTAATAGGGGATTGGCATATAAAAGAGGAAGATTAAGTGTCATCCCCACCGCGATGAAGAACAGACCCAGCAGGATACCCTTGAACGGCTCGATATCGGACTCCAGCTGATGCCGGAAATTAGAGTTTGCTAATAGTATCCCGGCGAGGAAAGCTCCCAGACCCATGGACAGTCCAACCGCCTCCATCAGCACCGCTACGCTGATCACTATCAACAGGCTGGCGGCCGTCATCACCTCGCGGTTATTGGTAGCCGCGACAATGCCAAGCACCCTGTTCAGGGCGAAACGGCTTACTGCCAGCACCAGGACAATGGCTATAACCCCATAGTACTAGGGCAATGCGTCACTATCGTCTCCTCCGGCCAGGACTACCACACCTACCAGAATCAGAATTGGAATTACTGCGAGATCTTGCATCAGCAGAATACCGAAGCCCTTGCGACCCAGGGGCGATGCAAGAATATGTTCTTCATTCATCAACTGAATAGCGAATGCTGTAGACGACAGCGCCAGGGTGAGCCCTAACACCAGTGACTGCTGCAAGCTTAGCGAGAGCAACATTAATAGCCCCCCGATCACGAGGGTAGTTAACAGCAATTGGCTGCCACCGATCAAACCGATATGGCTACGCATATTCCACAGCTTATTCGGCGCAAGTTCCAGTCCTATGACGAACAACAAAAGAATGACGCCGTATTCGGCGAAGTGCAGCACCTCATCGGGGTCACTCACGATTGCCAGAGCATGGGGGCCCAGCACGATTCCAGCGCATAAATACCCAAGGATTGAACCGAGACCAATTTTCTTAAACAGGGGCACCGCAATAACGGCAGCCAGAAGATAGTACAGCGCATTAATCAACAAACTATCGGAATGCATAGTAACCTCAATATCCCTGCTTATCAGTGGTGTCGCTACAGCCGAATAAAAGAGTAAGCGAACTACGTACGAACCTACATAAGTGCTGGGTGTTGCGCCGCACTATTTTGAGGCAAATTCCGAAACTTTTTATCCAAATTTACAGTCCAAGCTCCAGCTTTCAATGTTTTGAATTTTTAGTAACTAACTATGTTGCACTCTGCTCGCTTGCGAGCTGTGAAATATAACGTAAAAATCCCTAGAATGCCCGTAACTATTGGCTTGTAGCAATTTGAGTCAACTCATCAATGAAACGTCTGATATTAGCTGCAATCCCTTCCGAAACCAGTAAACTTAAGCCTTAGGATTATTTATCCTAAATTGAAATACTTTTGAATAGAGAGGAACGAAACGTGAAAAAATCTTTGGGATTAGCCCTAGTGGCGGCCCTCGTTGCAGGCACGGCAAGTGCCGGTGAACGAGTTGGCGATTTCGCCCTGATCGACCATGAAGGTGCTTTTCAGCACATGGCTTGGTATGACGATCATAGCGCCGTAGTAATCATGCCTATGACGAATAGCCAGGCAGATGTGGCAAGCTTAAAAGCGCTCCAGGATCAATATACAGAGCAGGGTGTCCAATTCTTCTTACTGAACCCTGGGCTGCATACTGACAGAGCACAGGTGAGCGGTGATATTGCAAGCTTAGGTTTAGACCTTCCAGTATTAATGGATGACACACAGCTAGTTACCGAAATGCTGGGAGTAAGTCGTCTGGATGAGGCCGTTCTTTACAATCCAAGCAATTTCGAAATGCTATATCGCGGCCCAATCACGAACATTGAAGATTCCTTGCAGCAGCTGCTTGCAGGCAAAAATTTCGACATGGTCTCAGTTGCCAGCACGGGTGCGGCGATAGAATTTCCAAATCTGGATGCCCATGCAAACCTTTCCTATGAGAAAGATATCGCGCCAATCATCGCAGAGAACTGTGCAAACTGTCACCGCGATGGCGGTATCGCCCCTTTCGCAATGGATAGCAACCTAGCGGTGCAGGGTTGGTCTCCGATGATTCGCGAAGTGGTAATGACAAAACGCATGCCACCGGGTCAGGTCGATAACAAAGTCGGTCACAAGATGAAAAACGAAATGAATCTTAGTGACGAAGAGATGCAGAAACTCGTTCGCTGGGTAAACACCGGCTCCAAAGTGGACAGCGAGAACGACCCACTAACAGCTCTAACATGGCCTACAACGAAGTGGTCGCTTGGCAAGCCTGATCTAATCGTTAAGGTTCCTGAGCAAGCAATTCCAGCCACTGGGGTAGTCGACTACATGGATATTCCTGTCGATCTTGGTCTTGAAAAAGATGTTTGGATCAAGGGCAGCGAAGTAGTACCTGGCGACCCTGCCGTACTGCACCATATCATTACAACAGTTGTACCTCCCGAGGGAGCACCTGATTTCCAGCAGATTCTCATGGACTTGCTGGCATCACTTCCCCCCGAGAAGGCGCAGTCTATCCGCACCTCAATATTCGCAGCCGTAGCCTCTGGCCAACAGCCTAACATCGGCGAGATCTTCAAAGAGATTCCTGAGGTCGATATCGGTTTGTTCTTGAGTGGTGGTAATGATCCAGATCTAGGCTCAGTTGCGGGCTACGCCCCTGGCAATAGCGTTTCGCTTAACCCTCCGGGTGTTGGCGGATTATTAAAAGCCGGTACGACTCTTAACCTGCAGATGCACTACACGACTTCCGGTAAAGAGACGACTGACGCGACCGAGATCGGCATCTACTTCTACGAGGAAGGTGAAGTTCCAGAGCAGCGTATGTCCGGCGGTGTGGGCAATGCATTCTCAATCAGCATCCCTGCTCAGGCAAAAGACCATGAGATGGAGCTAGTCACAACGGTTCCTGAAGACGCCGAACTTTATAGCCTGATGCCACATATGCATTTCCGCGGCAAGCGCATGAAGTTCACTGCACAGTATCCAGATGGCAGCGAAGAATTGCTGCTCTCCGTCCCCGCCTATTCCTTCAACTGGCAGCTGGCACATGAATTGGAAGAGCCTCTTCGCATTCCTGCTGGCACCAAGATTGTCGCGACTGGCGCATTCGATAACTCTTCACAGAATGCTTTCAACCCTGATCCCAACACTGAGATCAACTGGGGCGAGCAAAGCTGGGAAGAGATGTTCATGGGATTCTATTCCTGGAAGAACATTGATCAGGGTGGTTCAGACTAGGTCAGCCTGCCTGGATAGAAAGACCGACATAAAAAAAGGGTGAACTCGAAAGAGTTCACCCTTTTTTTATGCCTTGCTTGCTTTCTATCTACCCAAACTAGCTAGACAGACTTTGCTTAGACGCTCTCTACTGCTCGCGCGGCGGCGGGGGCGTCCAATCGCAATCTTCACAATCGGGAGAGATATCGTTCTCCGCCAAGACAGTGAAGATAAAATCGCGCCAGACTTCATTCGGCTGCCACACGGTATTCATATCGGCTTTTGCCTGCGCGACCGGCACGTCTGCATAGATCACTCTATAGAGGAAGCTGAATGCCGTGGCACGAGCATTCACCTGGCAATGCAGTAGCGTCTTCTTGTCTGTGTTGCGCCGCATCGAGTCTGCAAACGCGTAGAAATCAGACGGGAGCGGATTGTTGAAGTCCACCGGTACCTGCATGTATTCCATGCCCAGCCCCTTAACTACCAGATCCGCATCGGGTAAGGCATTCTGGTTATTGGTGAAGGCTATGTAGACGATTCTCTCGAAACCATTCTCCGCGATCGTTGAAAATTGCTCTCGACTAGGCTGACCTGAGCTAGCGAATGTTGAGCTATATTGGCGAAAATTGGTAATCTCGGCCAAAGCAGGGTCAGCCTCCTCTACGGCGCTGGCGCTGCCGGCTAGTAAAGGCATAAGAATAAGTAGACTCGATAAAAATTTGTTCATTGTTTCTCCAGCTGTGCGCAGTAACTAATTAATTCTGATGGATGAAATACTATATCAGAGGACTCTAGGCGGCTACCATCAAATTGCACTGCCCCTTGCTGTCACCGGGGCATTCGATGCCGATAGAATAACTATGTTATAAGTCAGATATCAAAGGAGCAGAGCATGCAGCACGAGCAGTTAAAACGCTGGCAGCACTCCCATAGCTTCGGCCAGGATCTCAAACGGCCGGGTGAGTCGCGTACGCTTCTCGTAATCGCGCTAACCTTTGTCATGATGCTCGTCGAGATTGCTGCCGGCATCGCATTCGGCTCCATGGCCCTGCTCGCCGACGGCCTGCATATGGGCTCCCATACTGTGGCATTGGGCATCAACGCCTTCGCCTACGTATATGCGCGTCGCCATGCCCACAGCAGCAGATACAGTTTTGGTACGGGTAAGGTAAATACCCTGGGTGGTTATACGGGCGCCGTACTGCTTGCGGTGTTCGCTGCGATCATGGCTTTCGAAAGCATCCTGCGTCTGATCGACCCCGTAAGTATCGCATTCGATCAGGCTATTGGCGTCGCTGTTGTTGGGCTGCTGGTAAACGGCGTGAGTGTCTTTATTCTTGGCGTGAACCACGATCATGGGCATGAACACGGCCACTCCCATGAGCATCATGGTCATGGCCATCACCATCACCACGATCACAACTTAAAATCTGCCTATCTCCATGTGCTGGCAGACGCCCTAACCTCTCTGCTTGCGATCTTCACACTCTTGATTGGTAAATACTTCGGCGCGGTATGGATGGATCCGGTCATGGGGATAGTAGGTGCTATCTTGGTGGCGCGCTGGTCACTCGGCCTGCTGAAATCCACCAGCGGCATACTGTTGGACGAGCAGGCAGATGAAGCCCTCCTTGAAACGGTGCGCTCGAGTATCGAGAAAGACGCAAGCTGCACAGTTGTCGATTTACACATCTGGACTGTGGCTCCAGGAATCCACTCGGCCATCATCTCAGTGGTGACGACGACACCCCGTAATGCTTCGTTCTACAAGGAACGACTCCCTGACAGCCTGAGCTTGAAACACATCAGCATCGAGGTGTTTTATCTCGAAAATATATAATAATTTCAGTAGTTTACCTTCTTTTCCGATTATTTTTTAGGGCAATGAATCCAAATAGTGTATGGCAGGCATCTTAGAGTAAACAGACAACAAAGGGTTATCCGTATGGAAAGCGAATTTTTTATTGCGTCAACAGCGATTATTTTCTCACTTGGTGTTCTTCCGGGCAGCATCCTGTACTTCATCCATCGAGTGGCGGCCAAGAAACTAGATACCATCGTCAGGGTTGTCGAGACAGAATCTCCGCCAGGGTTCCTGCGATATAGTGATTCCACTGAAAGCGCGCTGCAAGGCGCTCTGTTGCTGAAACCAGTATTTCGCAGGCTGCGATCAGAATAATCAATCCGATGGCAAGCCTTATCGCAGCCTGTAGGTAGGGTGACAATTGAGCTAGGGGTGAATGGAACAACAGCGCCAGAGACCACAGCATCAGGCCCGAGCCTAAACGCCATAACCAGGAAGGAACTCCGGTCAAATGAGATCTGCGCCCCAACTTAACTACCGACAGGCGCTCCGGGTTAATACCAGTGCGGCGCAACTGCGCATCGGCATTGTCGCCCGATGGCAGACCTGCTGCAGCAGTATCGCTATGCTTATTGTGTTTACTTGCAGGCATAAGCTCTAATCTTGCCCCGTTGTAAAATTGTGGACTAAATAACTACGCTTAGAGTGGCAGGAAAAGGGAAGACGACGGACTGCGATGCAAATCTCCCTCGCCATCAGCGAGTCTTACTTTCCTCTTTCCTAATTAAGTCGGCAAAGGCCTGATGTTGCGTAAGGTAAAGATTTCCACTCATCTGATCTATAAAGTGCGCTCGTCTTAGTTTATCCAGCACTGGGCCTTTTACCTCGGACAGGTGTAGAAAAATATTCTCTTCTCGAAGCCTCTGATTAATCTCTTCCAAAGTCTTCAGTGCACTGAAGTCCACCTCGTTGACGGCGCTGCACATCAATATAACGTGGATGATATTCTTGTCTTTCGCAACCCGTTCATAGATGAGCTTCTCCAACATACTGGCATTAGCGAAGAATAGACTCTCATCGATACGAAGAGTAAGTACGCTTGGAATAGTCTTCACCTTATAACGGAGAATATTACGAAAGTGCTCGGTGCCTTCAACCAAACCCACCTCGGCGACATGAGGTCGCGCCGTACGGTAGAGATGCAAAGCTATTGAGATCAGCACCCCACTGCTGACACCCACTTCAACACCAAATCCAAGAGTCAGCAACAGAGTTGCCACCACCGAACCCCAATCTCTTTTCGAGAAGCGCCAGGTCTTCTTGATTATGGAAAAATCCACCAGAGACGATACCGCCACGATTATTGTCGCCGCCAATACCGCCTTGGGCAGGTGATACAGAAATGGGGTGAGAAACAGGGCTACCAGGGCAATCAATCCAGCGGTCATCAAGCTCGCCAGCTGGCTGTGTGCGCCAGCATCAAAATTTACCACGGAACGAGAGAATCCCCCGGTCACGGGAAATGCGCCCGAAACAGCCGCCGCCAGATTGGCACCGCCCAGGGCGACGAGTTCTCGATTATTGTCTACGCCTTCGCGTCGCTTGGCACCGAGTGCTGAGCCCACAGATATGGATTCCACATAGCCGATCGTCGAGATCAACGCGGCCGGCAGCAGCAATTGCTCTACCAGAGGCATAGAGAATGAAGGTATGACAAGCGCAGGCAGCCCGGCAGGAATACTGCCTACGACCGCCACATCTTTAGCCTCCAGACCAAGTGAGAGCACTACCAGGATGCTGACGATAACGCCTAGAACCGGCGCCGCCTTCACCATGAGATCGGCACTATGGGCTGAAATACCGAATCGCCCGAGAAAGCTAACACCCCAGTAACGACAGCTGAGGAGAAAAGCGATAACTGCCAGGCCCAGGGTAAAAGTATAGGTATTTATCTCTCCAATGTTTTCATAGAGCGCCACTATCAACTCGAGGAGATTGTCGCCACCGGTATCTACACCCATCAAGTGTTTGAATTGACTGACGGCGATAATAATCGCGGACGCAGTAATAAAGGCCTGTACGACGGTGTGGGAAAGGAAGTTGGCTAAAATACCAATTCGGAGTAATCCACAGGCGAGCAACATAGCTCCCGATAGTGCGGCCAGCGTAATGGCAGCCGTGAGATAGTCCGCAGACCCCTGCGCTGCGACGTCCGAAAGTGCAGCAGCCGTCATCAAGGAAGTGATGGCCACGGGCCCGACAGACAGCGTGCTACTGCTACCGAGTATGGCGTAGGCAATCAGCGGTAATATGCTGGCGTAGAGACCAACCTCTGCGGGGACACCCGCAAGCAATGCGTAGGCTAAGGACTGCGGAATCAACATAATCGCCACAATGACCGCGGCTATTACATCGCCCAGGAAATGATGTCTGTCATAACGGCCGGCCTTGAGTGCCGAAGGCAATAGATTCCAGGGGAACCCCATATCAGGCTCGCAATTTTTCGAGATCCGCGGGCCCGGCCATCCACTCTCTGCCTTTGAGCATCGCATTCCAGTAGATCCCTGGAAGAATGCCCTTCTTCAGCATCCAGGCTGCCTTGGTTGGCTCAGTGCCCTCAAGCACCCACTTGGGAAATGTTGGAATTAACTTCCCACCATAGCCAAACTCAGCCAGAACTATCTTGCCTCGCTCCACCGTGAGCGGGCAGGAGCCATAGCCATCGTAGCCGGCTCGCAGGGATTCACCCTTTAACGCAGCGACTATATTCTCTGCCACGACCGGAACTTGTTTCCGCACCGCAGCCATGGTCTTGGCGTTAGGCGTATTCATCGCGTCACCCAGACCCCAGACATTATCGAATCGGGTATGACGCAGACTGAACTGATCTACTTCCAACCATCCACCTGGGCCTGCCAATTCACTGTTTGCCACAAAATCGGGCGCCCTCTGCGGCGGACAGACGTGAATCATGTCGAAAGGCTTAACAATCTGCTCACCCTCTTTCTCTCCCGAAACAATTTTGAAATGGGCCACCTTCTCTTTCCCATCCACCGCCTCGAGGTTATGAAAATAGTTCACGTTGACGCCATAACGATCAATATAGGATTGCAGGGCGGGAACGTATTCACTTACTCCAAACAGCACACCTCCCGCATTCATGAAATCAACTTCGATATCATTTAACACTTTATGACGAAGCCAATTGTCGCAGGACAGATAGAGCGCTTTCTGCGGCGCTCCCGCGCATTTGATTGGCATGGGTGGTTGCGTGAATAGAGCCTTGCCCCCTTTGAGGCCCGTTACCAGATCCCAGGTGTAGGGAGCAAGGTCGTAGGAGTAGTTCGAAGTCACTCCGTTCTTGCCCAGCGACTCCTTCAGGCCATCGATGCCATCCCAATCCAGAGTAAGGCCAGGAGCTACAATCAAATGTTTGTAGGCAACGCTGCTTCCATCCATGAGTACAACCTCATTCTCCGACGGCTTGAAACCCTTTACTGCCTGCTTAATCCAGCTAGCATCACTGGGAATCAAGTCCTGCATCTGGCGTCTGGTCGTCTTCGCATCGAATATCCCGCCGCCAACCATGGTCCAACCTGGCTGATAGTAGTGTTCGGTTGCCGGGTCTATCAGCGCGATTCGAAAACCTCGATTACGTTTTAGTAGACTGGATGCTGCTGAAATACCTCCCGATCCGGCGCCGACAATTACGATATCAAACGCGGGCGTAGCCGCCGTGTTTTTTTCTGCAGTGTTCTCAGTAGTATTCATAGCTTCTAAGCATCCTCATAATATGATTCTATTATTTTCTCAACGGCAACGCCGGCCTTCTCTGCTTGCTGCAAGATCTGTTCTTTCGGCAACCCTCTGCTGGCCTGTGCCGCGGCATAGAGACAGAACGATCTGTTGCCAGAGCGGCAGAAGGCATGCAAGCGCTTACCGCTGTCCTGCAGACGCCGCATTTCCGCTACATGTTCAGGCTTCATCTCACCTGTCTTGAAGGGAATATAAACAGCTTCGATGTCCTTCGCCTCAGCTGCTGCAGCTATATCACTGAAAGAGGGTTGATCAGCTTCTTCCTCGTCTGGCCGATTGCATAGTATTGCCTCGATACCTTCTTGTGCCAACCGCTCTATATCTGTCGCTTCAATTTGATCTGAGATACTCAAATTCTCGTTGACAGCAATCGACTTCATTGATCAGACCCCTCTCACTATTATTGCTTACGAAACGCATCGACTGGAATTCTCAGGTAGGTGCGTCCGTTGTCTTCCGCTTCGGGAAAATGACCGGCACACATATTCACCTGCAAGGAAGGCAGAATTAAGTGCGGGGCGGCCAGTGTTTTATCACGGGCATTCCTCATATTTACAAAGTCAGATTCCTTAACCGCAGCATTGACATGAATGTTCTCTGCCAACTCTTGCGCCACTGTAGTCTGATACTCCATCTCCCTGCCTTCGCCATAGTCATGACACATGTAGATTATAGATTCTGCGGGCAAGCTTAAGACCTTGCGGATAGACCGGTATAAGGTAGCCGCATCGCCACCTGGAAAGTCCGCTCGCGCCGAGCCGGCATCGGGCATAAATATTGTGTCCCCTACGAAGACTGAGTCACCAATCACATGGGTCATACAGGCTGGGGTGTGTCCCGGCGTATGCATCGCATAGGCCTGAAGATTACCAATCGTGTATTCCTCACCATCGACAAATAGATGATCGAATTGAGAGCCATCGGCTCTGAACTCTTTCTCTACATTAAATATTGGTCCGAACACCTCCTGCACAAGAGACACCTTGTCACCGATCGCGATCTTGCCACCTAGATGATTTTTCAGATAAGGCGCCGCAGTAAGATGGTCTGCATGGACATGTGTCTCAATAATCCATTCGACCTTCAGACCCTCTTTCTCTAAATAGCGAATAATCGAGTCAGCACCCACCCGATCTACATTTCCGTTTGCCATATCGAATTCCAATACAGAATCGATAATTGCGCACGCGTTCGAGGTGGGGTCGCTCACCACATAAGAAAATGTGTTCGTGTCATCATCGAAGAACGGCACAACCTTCGGCTGCACCACATCACTGCGCTTTGCTACATTCGTCATTGCCATTTCCTTTTCTCCCTCGTTTACAAGCGCCTCGTCTGCCGCATCGGTCTTAGACCATAAGAACCCAAATAGCCCAACATACAAGTGCCGTAATAACCGGGGTTGTCATCAAGTAGAACAGATTTTTCAACAGTAATCATTGATCTAATCCTCATCAAAAGCCATTTTCAATAATCCCGGGAAAGCAGAGATTCAATTCTATGAAATTAAAAATTGCACAGGCCGTGCCAGTTTTATTAGAAGTATTTAACTAATTGATATTTATATAATTTTACAGATAGCGAGGAAAAGCAGCAATAGTTTACTTGCAAGAAATTGTCAATTTTGTCATAGTTTCCTGACATATTTGACAAAGCCTTTTCCCCCTATGAACTTAATAGCAAGCGACCAGAATTTGGCCATGAGCGAAATACTCGAAGGCTTCGATTGCCCTGCGATTCTGGTATCCGCGGATTATGAAATTCTAGCCAACAACAGAGAATACGAACAATCCTTCGGAGCAATCGATTTTCAGAAAACAAATCGCTGCTACGAGATATCCCACGGCTACAAGATGCCCTGCGACAAGGCTGGCGAAGATTGTCCCTTAGAAGCGGCAAAAGCCTCCGGACACAAGGAGCGAGTACTCCATATCCACCAGACTCCCCGCGGACGCGAGCATGTCGATGTACAAATGCTGCCCATCCACAATCGCGATGGAGAGTTAATCTATTTTGTCGAACTGCTACAACCCGTTCCCCTCGCTAGCGGTGCCAGCTCTGACAGAGAGATGGTCGGCGAGAGCGAAGCATTCCAGAAGATGATTTCCAAGATTGCACGGGTAGGCAATAGCGATGCCTCAGTACTCCTACTGGGAGAATCCGGCACCGGTAAGGAGCTCGCTGCCCGCGCAATCCATATGGCCAGCACTCGCAAGGACAAGCCGCTGGTCTCACTCGAGTGCGCGGGGCTGAGCGACGCACTTTTCGAAAGCGAATTATTCGGCCATATCAAAGGCGCCTTCACCGGGGCAGTAAACAATAAGAAGGGATTGGTAGAACTTGCGAATTGCGGCACCCTGTTTCTCGATGAGGTGGGAGATATTCCTTTGTCTATGCAGGTTAAGCTACTGCGACTAATCGAGACAGGCACATTTCGCAGGCTGGGCAGTGCAGAAGTGCACAGCTCAGATTTCCGCCTGATTTGCGCCACCCATAAGAACTTATACCAAATGGTCAAACGCGGCGAGTTTCGCACTGATCTTTATTATCGAATCAATGTGTTTCCCATAATGCTGCCTTCGCTATCCGAACGCGTCGCAGACATTCCACTGATAGCAAAGGCTCTTCTCGCTAGAATAGACCCCGCCGGGGAATACCATTTCACCAGCACAGCTACGCAAAAACTGCAGTCTCTGGACTATCCAGGCAATATTAGAGAGCTGCGCAATTTGATTAGCCGCGCCCTGGTAATGGCTGACACCAACGTGATCGATGCGAGAGTCATAGAGCTGGCACTCGAAGACGCGCCCGATCGAATCGTAGTAGATAGGAATGATAGCCAGCACGGCCAAGCCGACTGGGTAGATCTTAAAACCCATGAGAGGCAGTATCTGACCGACCTGATGCAAGCTCACGATGGCGACAAGGAACAAGTCGCGCGAATCCTGAACATCAGCACTCGCTCTCTCTACCGCAAACTGTCCGTCTAAAATGTTTCGCCAGCTCTTCCGTTAATCGCTATGCTCTAGGCAGGTCGCGTCTCTTAGTTTGCCGGTATCAGATCGACCGTCTCAAACAAGACGGTTTCTATTTTGTCGCGGGAGTAGAAAGCTGGAAACACCTTATCTTTAGCCCACAGCTCGAACAGATTGTCATACAGCGGGCTATCGGGATCACCTACCTGCCCCGGAGTATTCATTCCCAGCGTATTGTCCCAATCTCGAGTATCGATGAAAATTCTGAACGAGGCACCAGAGGTTTGATTGTCACCACTACCGGTGGCGCCCAGGGTAAAGCCGTTCCCTCCACGAGGCAGCGGCCCCAACTCTAGGCGACTCCTGATCTCTTCACTCACCGCCGCCCCAAGGGGATGGCGAATAAGCGCATGCTTATAGTCGGCTTGACCGTATACCCAATCTTGGATATTCGAGCCCAACTTTTCACGCAATGTTGCTACCGCCTGACTCAGGGTGTTAAGTAGAAATTCGTCTCTGCCCGCGAGAGGGTCGCTACCGAAATCCCCATCCGGTGCCAATAACATATCTATGCTGGTCTTCATTCCCACATTGAGAAAGTCACTTGCCTCCTCAGGTACTTTAAGCGTTTCGATGTTGTCTAGCAGCTGCCTCTCGAAAGCCACATAGATACCCGCCTCAATAGAGCCCTTATCGAGCCTGAAGTCCCAGTCCATCAACATCTGCCTGGCAGCTTCGACCTGCCGGTCATCTGCCCGCAAATCTTTAAAGAAAGGGACTAGCGAGCGCGCGGGAATGGAGAGATAGTCGTGCTGAAATTCAATCATGTCTGACATATTGAATTTTCGTCCCGAACTCAGCAGCTCACTGCCGCGCGCCCAACGATAGGGGTCAGTCCATGTATATGCAATGGCGTCGAGGTTTGGGTAGTCCGGTGGCGTGTAATTGCTATTCGAAGTCTCTATGTAGCCAACACCGGGATTAAACGCATTAGGTTTCTGTTTGATCTCCAGATAGCCATCCCATTCATAACGCCCGTCACCTGGAACAGGGACCAGCCCGCTAAAATTTCTTCTTAGTGGCGCGATGCCAACCGCCTGCCAACCGATGTTGCCATCGCGATCGGCCCAGATCATATTCTCGCCAGGAATATGGCTATAGTTCGTGGCATCTCTGAATTCTTCCCACGTAGTTGCCTGATCCATTCGTAGCGATGCCAGATACGGTGCGCCGCCAACTTCCATCCAGGCGGGTCGCACTGCATAGGCCAAATTCTTGTCTGTGTCTTCAAAGCTAACCGGCCCGTGTCGCGTGTACTTAAGCTCTACCATTACCGAATCGGAGCCCTTCACCTCTATCACTTCTTCTATAACCCGCATGTCCTCCCACCGGCCCTGATAGCGATATTGATTGGGGTTGGCGGGGTTTGTCTCATACACCATTAGGTCTTCACCATCTGTGCCAAACACGGTGAGCCCCCAGGCGCCCTGCTCGTTGTGTCCAATGGATACACCAGGAATCTCGGGCTCGCCACCGCCTATCACATTCCAACCCGGGCCAACCAGGTGTACCCAATAGCGCAGCGACGGAACGCTCTGTGCGCGATGTGGGTCGTTAATCATCATCGGCCAGCCATCCTGTGTGAGGTCACCACTGACCACCCAATTATTGCTGCCTATATCATCGAGATCATGTTCCTTCAGGTTGATATCTTCTGCCTTAACGGCACTGGCAATTTGGGCATAGCTTTGCGCGGTATTTCGATTAGTACTCGCGACAATATCGTTTGGCTCAAACTTGATACTGCTTCTATACGAAGTGTAGAGATGCAAGATATCGTTCTCGAGAAGAGACTCGCAATCGATCATTGGATCCAAGGTTAAAATCGGGTCATGGGGGTGAAAATACTGCAACTCACGCACGGCGTCTTCACCGATCGCGCACACCGCCCTGCCAATATTCAGTTCTTGACCAATGTTGCCTAACAATCCCTGATGGCGAGAAATGACGACCTCTTCGGTCCAGTGCTGGGGCTGAATACCGAGCAGCTTGAATGGCAGTGGCAGCGAATCGGGGTCATCCAGCGCCTCATCGATGTAGGCATTAACACCATGAACAAAGGCTGTAATGATATCGACGCCCCGGGGATGATAGTGATTCATCTCATCCGCCATTGGACCACGAAATTTAAATAGCCGCGTACCATGATCGCGGTCGACCATGCGAGGGCCAAATAGCGCCGCCGTAGTTCCAGTCGCCTGCGCCCGCCATATTTCAAACTGAAACAGGCGATCTCTTGCTGCGCTATAACCCTGAGCGAAAAACAGGTCGTGCTCTGTCTGCGCATAGATATGAGAAATACCCCACTTATCTTTTAATATCTCAACGCGCTGATCCAGCCCCTCGATGTTCACCGAGCTATCACCCTGCGCGTTAGCGGCAGCACTCCCTATGGCAAGACTGACAATTGCAGTTAACAGAGCGAGACTTAGGAGAGATCTAGTTTGCATGGGGGACTACCTCAATTTCGGATGATAATTAATTCTTAAGAAGACTATTTTGAAGCCTATAGCTCGGCAAGCACTTGCAAGGCCAGCTGCGCCTTGTTTTGAGGCACATAAATATGATCATGATAGTAGGCGGCGATCATATTAGCACTTATACCATGGGCCGCCAGCCTTCCAGACACAGCCGCGGTGAGCCCAACCGCATCGAGACTGGAGTGCACCATCAGGCTAATACAACTAAAGACCGACTCATAGGCAAGGCCAGCAGACTCTGCCGCTCCCTTGGCTAGCAACAAACTCAGACCCTCTTCCTCTTGATAGGAGGCGATGGGTTGCAGGTCGGCAAAGTCCCCGTATTGTGCATTCTCTAGAGTACAGAACACGAAGTCACCGGCAAGCAGGCTCGGATTTAACAGTGCCAGTAAATTGTCCAGATCTTCTTCGCCCGCCATCGATTACTCCCTAGGACAGTCGCTACTGACTACTGTTGTTGATCGTGTTCAGCACGGCGCGCACCCGCAAGAATTCCACTCATGGCATAGTTACCCTCGTGGCAGGCGAACTCATACACCTTGCTCGGCGTTGACAGGAAACTCAACTCTCCGTGCCAGGGCTGCGAATAGTAGGTCGGGTCTTCGACGCTGAATTCATAGACGATCTGCTCGTCGGAAACCCTGGTGAATCGTTCAACTACCTGCGCATCACTGGTAAGACTTATCGCTGCCTCTTCCTGCATGGGACTAAAATTAGTTGTCTCTACCACCAGCGTATCCCCTTCCCAGTGCGCTATGGATTCGCCAAACATTGGCGCCAAGGCCGCCATCTTGTGGTCTGTATCAAGCGGAATGATCCGCGCGTGGCTGATCATCTCCGTGCGCAAGACTATATAGTCAGAAGTTTGTATAAACTCGTAATTGTTATTGTAGAGCCCATTTATCATCGGCGGGCCTGTCCTCAGGCCCGTGCTTATGCAACGCTCTGCAAGCGGTCTGGTCTCGGGGCCATCGAAGCTGGCATTCTTCGCGCGAAGTGCGGCTTTGCGCGCCGTTCCAGTTTCATTATAAGGAATACGTCCGTCCACAGGGTCGACAATCCAGGAAGTTCGATGCTCACCATTGATCGTGCCGAACTTCGTTCCCGGATCTATCCAGAATGCGTTATAGCCTCGACCCCGCGGCAGATCGCTACCATCGGGAAGCTCTCCGGCAACCATATTATCGTCGGTGGCAAGACGCACATTCTGCGGATGGTCATTGGTTGCGCGAATCACCTCATCGTCACTAAGAGTCAGTCCGGCGTAGCGTTCATTTCGCTCCAGTGTGGTTATTGACGCATTGGTCCAGGTGCCCTGTAAGTCGGGCTTACCGTTAGCTGTGCGCGGTGGCTCATAGGCCTGCCCTAGGGCCACAGGATGGGAGAAGACTGCTAGCAACGTGAAAATGGCCAGTAGCGGCTTTAGCTGGGTTGTTCCTATCATTATGCTCTCTCCCGAAAATCGCTGTGCAGCATCTTGTTTTACCACTATGGAGCACCGTTCTCAAAATTTTTGCTTTATTTAAGCGAATCACCTAGGCACTTCGCTGGCTCCAGCCACCTAGTTTCAAGGCAAGCCATGCCATCGGCAGGTAGGCCACAATAAGATCCAGCAGGATGAACCCTACGGGAGCAGGAATCATGGTCGACGCTACTATCCCCCCAATGAGATAGAGAACACCGATGAAATACACCGCTAGAATTTTCTGGGAAGCCGCGACGAAGTAAGCGACGAGGGTGCCTAGTGCGTGAGCAAGGAATGTCACTGCGAAGTGCTCTGGGCCCAGTAGATGCATACCTGCACTCATACCCTCAACAGTAGTCATATCGACACCATCGGGAGGCGGTATGAGCATCGGCCCAATCACTACCAGTCCGCCATTAACAGCGCCGCCGACAATGACCCCCAATATTATTCCTAGAGCATTTCTTAGTATTGCGTTTAATGTGTTGCTCCAATATCCAATTGGCCCGCCGTCGATTTAGATGAGTCGTTCCCCATTGGCGACATCGGCTGTAGCCGAGCCGCTGCTTGCCACCGAGGGGTCTGGCACGGCAAGCACTACCGCTCCCTCCTTATTGGTAAAACCGGTTACCAGACATTCAGACATGATAGGACCAATCTGTTTCGCAGGGAAATTTACCACGGCCATTACCCGCTTTCCCACAAGCTCCTCTATCGTATAGAGGTCTGTGATCTGGGCGCTAGATTTTTTCATCCCTATCTCTTCACCAAAATCTACCTGTAGCTTATAGGCTGGTCGGCGGGCCTCGGGAAACTCCTCCGCCGCGACGATAGTTCCTACTCTAAGCTCCACCTTCATAAAGTCATCCCACTGAATCTGTTCCATAGCCTGTTTCCTTTCAAATACCCACCGCTCTGTTCCGGATAGTAACACTTCACCTGCGATTCCATCGATAGCGAATTGACTCTATATTCGGTCGGAGTAGTTTGAGTCAAGATGTATTCAGTATACTGAGAGCGTATCTCGATGAGAATATTAAATGTGGTACTTGTCACTTTAACCGCAATTTCATTAAGCGCCTGCACTGTGCCAGGGTGGATGCCCCGTGGCGACGCAGATCCAGGAGAGATACTTCTACCCGGCAAATCTACAACGTTACTGTTCTTCACCAACGTCGCCAATTTCGATAGTGAGGTGGGCCTGGAGGCGAGTGCTCAATATAAATTAACGATTACACGACTCAGCAATTGGGTGGATAGTAGTATAGAAACAAATGAGAAGAACCAGGATCTGGACCAATATGGCTTTGCAGACAGCCTTATGCCCCTAGCGGCGATGGCACTGCTAAAACGCTCCAGAGACCACAACTGGTTCGAACTGATGCTGTTACAGGCTAATTACAAAGGCAGCAGCCTACGCGGCATTTCCGATTTAAATTTTGATGAAGCTAGTGGTAGTTACAACTTCGTCGCAACTTGTGACGGCAAACTCTCCCTGTCTGTTAATGACAGCCATGGCTTTTACGGCAATAACTCAGGCTTCGCCAGCATTTCTCTGTCTAGGGTAAATTAGTTGTCGTCACTTCTAAAAGAGGAGTGAGCGATGCACACACTACAACAGATACTTAACCAAAAGGACACTGACGAAATCTGGTCAGTCGTCCCCACATCCACCGTGTTCGAAGCAATTCAGGAGATGGCCGACAAGCGCGCGGGCGCCTTGCTCGTCATGGATGGAGACAGGCTTGAAGGCATCATCTCTGAGCGAGACTATGCCCGCGAAGTGATTCTAAAGGGACGTAGCTCGAAGAAGACCCTGGTCGGAGAAATCATGAGCAAGGAAGTCGTCACCGCAGCCCCAACTAGCAGCGTTCAAAGTTCATTAGAACTCATGACGCAGCATCGTATTCGTCATCTGCCCGTTGTGAATGACACTGAAGTAGTTGGTGTGATTTCTATCGGCGATCTGGTGAAGGACGTAATTGCGATACAACAGACAACTATAGAGCAACTTGAAAATTACATCAGGATGTAGCAGTTACGAAATTTTTTCAAGGGGTTGAAACCCGTCGTTAAACAGAGTCTTGCCGCAACTGTTCGACGGTGTACCCGCCTGCACTGTGTTTACTAAATCGGAGAATCTGATTGATGCAGCGCGGCTGCTCATCGGGCACGTGGGTCACATACAGAATATTAGTCTGCGCGCACTGCGCAATTATGTCTAGCACAGCCAGGATTAATTGCCGATGGTAGTCGTCCAGACCCACACAGGGCTCATCCAGAATGAGTATGCGCGGCCTCTTCACCATCGCCCGGGCGAGCAAGACTAGTCGCTGCTGCCCGAAAGAAATCTCATGGTAGTAATGTGTCTCTAGCTGCTGCAGACCTAGAGCTTCGATCCAGGATCTCGCCCCCTCAATCTGCGCTGCTCCCGTTTCATCGTACAGGCCGACTGAATCGAAGAAGCCGGACACGACGACATCGAGAACTCGCCAACCTTTACTATATTTATTATGCAGCTCATTCGAGACCACACCGAAGTGCTTCTTGGTCTCCCAGATAGTCTCACCGCTTCCCTTCAAGCGAGAAAACAGGAATACCTGTTGCCCATAACCCTTGTGATTCTCGCCGTCTATCAGGCTCAGCAATGTAGACTTGCCACAACCATTGGGCCCCTCAATCACCACGTGATCTCTAGCGGTCATCAGCCAATTGACATCAGTCAGCACAGTGATGTCCCCATAACTGGCAGTTACATTCTCCAACCGGATTAGCTCTTCATCGTCATCTCTTGCCCCAGCATTCATTGGCAGGAGTGTGCCTAGCCTTTCCGGGACTTGGGCGCGAGCACTCTCTATCTGCACGTATTCTGAAGACCCCATGACTTCATCCAGAATTCCCTGCCTGACCATCCTCATGCCGGATGCATCCTGCCGCATCAGCGCCATATGACTCGCCCCCGGCAAGATATCTTGTGCACGCCTGCACAGTTGCAGGCTGCTGAAACTCTCGTCCATAGAGGCTCCTATCGTGTTTCTGATCTGCTCCTGGGATGCCCTATCGATACTCTCGAGCGGGTCATCCAGAATGAGTAGGCGCACCGCGCCTTCTCGATAGGCGTACAAGGCTCTTGCTATGAGCACCTTGCGCATCTGACCCGAGGACAGAAAACGGATGCCTTTGCTTAAAACACCTTTCAAAGCTAGCTGTTCTACCAGGCGCGCAAACAGGCTGTCATCCTGAGTCTGACGCGCTCTCGATGCACGGATTAACTCCTCGACGACAGTGCCTTTATCCTGCGCGTTACTGCTGTATTCGCTGATATCCAGTCGATTATCTCTCGCCCATAGCCGCTGCTGCTCCTCGAAGGAAACGGCATAGAGATCGAGGGCCGGATCAAAACTAGTCGCGTAGCTTACATAACTGCTGGATTCGCGTCTTTTAGCAGCGATCAGATTTGCCAGTAGTGTCTTGCCACTGCCATTGCGCCCAAAGACACACCAATGCTGCCCTCGCTCGATGGAAAAATGCTCCACCTTCAGGAGTGCCTGTCCACCGATACGGCATTGTGCCTTGTCTACTGCTACTAATGATTCCATGAGGGCGATGTTGCCACAGTTACACGGGATATTCCTGCCTTGGGGTGCAGATTGAGCAAACTCTGATCGCTTATAAAAACACACTTGAATTCAGGCAAGTTCTTGCAATTCAATATTGCTGTAAGTAAGCTTCGCGCCATGGAAATCTCCAGTCTCGACATGCTTAGTTTTCTCTGGTTTGTACTCTGCTGGATGGGTTACAGCTACTTCGCGCGGCACCAGGCGAAGAAGAAAAACAGCCTATCCAGCGTGCTCTATCGATATCGCAAGGAATGGGTATTAAAGCTGTCTCGCAGCGGAATGAGCGAAGTAGATGCCGAATTACTCGCGAGCCTGGAGCGGCAGGTTTCATTCATGGCCTCAACTTCACTGCTTATTCTGGCGTCTCTTGTAACTGTCCTCAGTGCCGCCAGCGATGAGTTTATGAGCATGCCAACGCTGCGCTTTGTCGAGGAAGTTACTCCTGAAGTTGTGCAGATGAAACTACTGCTAATGATATTTATCTTCGTCTATGGCTTCTTCACCTTTAGCTGGGCACTGCGCCAGTATGGCTTCTGCTTTATCCTGTTTGGTTCGTCTTTCAATACGGTTAGGTACTACAAGGACAGCGCTGGCGACAAGTACCAGGCTAAGGCCATGCCACGAGACTTCAATGCCATGGCTAAGGTTCTGGACCGCGCAGCCCATAGCTATAACTACGGCATACGCGCCTATTATTTCGCCATGGCCGCTCTGGCCTGGTTTATTAACGACTGGGTGTTTATGGCTGCCTGTGCGGTGATCATACTCGTGCTGTACCGCCGCGAGTTTAAGTCGAGCTCATTGACCGCCATGGTAGCCGCCCGACTCGTGGACAATGTCCACGAAGAGGATGAGATTCGCTTCGATTGAATGGCGCGGTCTAAAACGCATCTGCAGGAAAATCATCGACCTGTATAGCAAGATATCTCGCAGCCTCTGCGGCCAAATAGTCAGCCGCCTCGGTCTTGCTACATAGCTTATTCTTAATCGCCGCCTTCAGTAGCGCTTCCAGATCGTCTGCTGCTTCCAGCTTTCCTTCCTGGATCGCCTGCCTGATGACATCTCTTGTCGACTTGGTAGACAGCAGTTTGGTGAAGGCGTCTTCGATGATAAAACTCGGATCGCTTGCGTCTTTGCCGATGTACATTGGCTGACTGATACGCTCTCGAAGCTCACTGTCTTCGAACATAGTCTTAACCATGGTCTGTTCCAGGGCATCGTTAGGCAGCTTATAGCGTCTACCGAACGGAAAGACCACCAGCTTTAACAACCAGGCTATTGGCTTGTTAGGCAGGTTCTCGAAGAACTCGCTGAACGCTATCTGGCAGTTGTACATGGCCAGCTGAATATTCCAATCGACATAGGGAAGATCTTCAGTCTTGCTGCCATTGTCGCGGTAGTATTTCAGTACGGCGGTGGCTAGATAGAGATTGCTCAACACATCGCCCAGGCGTGAAGACAGTCTCTCCTTGCGCTTCAGCGCACCCCCAAGCAGCATCATAGAAATATCCGAGACCAATGCCAGCGACGAACTCATACGCGTTATCTGTCTGTAGTGTTTCGCTGTCGCATCATTCACCGGAGCTCTGGCCACTAGAGCAGAGCACAGACTTAGGCTCAGTGTGCGGCCAAAGTTACTAAAACAGTAACCTGCGTGGCGAAAGATAAGGCTATCAAATTCTTTCAGTCCCGCCGCTGCGTCTTCATCCTGCGCCGCCTGCATCTCTCTAAAAATAAAGGGATGACAACGAATAGCGCCCTGACCAAAAATTATAAGATTGCGCGTTAATATGTTCGCGCCCTCCACCGTGATGGCGATAGGCACGCTCATATAAGCATAGGCAAGGTAGTTCGACTGGCCCAGGATAAGACCTCTACCACCATGCACATCCATCGCATCTTGCACCACCTTGCGCGCATTCTCTGTCATATGATACTTCGCGATAGCAGATACCACAGAAGGCTTGATATGAAGATCAACAGCACCGGCTGTCATTACACGCGAGGCCTCCAGCTGATAGGCATAGCCTGCTATGCGCGACAAAGCCTCTTCGATGCCTTCGAAGTTTCCTATGGGCATATTAAACTGTGTGCGTATACGCGAGTAAGCGCCTGTTAGCCTATAGCAGACCTTGGCTATGGCCGTTCCCAATGCTGGCAGTGAGATTGCGCGACCCTCGGAGAGGCAATCGACCAGCATCTGCCATCCCTTGCCAGCATAGTCGGGTCCACCGATTATCCAATCGAGGGGAACGAAAACATCCCTGCCCTGTGTCGGCCCGTTCATAAAGGCCATGCCCATGGGAATATGTCGATTGCCATGCACAACACCTGGATGGTCAGTAGGTATCAGGGCGACCGTGATTCCGAGTTCAACCTCCTCGCCCAAGAGATGATCCGGGTCATACATCTTAAACGCCAAGCCCAGAACCGTGGCCACCGGCGCCAGGGTTATGTAGCGTTTGTTCCACGTAAGTGAAAGGCCCAGACATTCCTTGCCGTTGTATTGCCCCTTGCAGACGATTCCCGAGTCTATAATCGCCCCCGCATCGCTGCCCGCCTCAGGGCTAGTAAGACCAAAGCACGGGATCTCTGTGCCATTGGCCAGCCCGGGAAGATAGCGCTGACGCTGCTCGTCAGTGCCGTACTTTAAGAGAAGTTCTGCAGGCCCCAGAGAATTCGGCACCATAGCGGTAACTGCCGCACTACTGCTCTTGCTAGCCAGCTTAGTGACGATGCTGGAATGAGCGATGGCTGAGAAACCGAGGCCGCCGTATTCCTTGGGAATAATCATCCCGAGAAAACCCGCATCCTTCATGTACTGCCAGGCCTCTGCTGACATGTCTTTATCGTGTTGCACGATCTGCCAATCATCCAGCATAGCGCAAAGAGTCTCAGTCTCGTTGTCTATAAACGCCTGCTCTTCTTCACTGAGCTCGGGCTTCGGGTAACTGAAAAGCTCATCCCAGTCAGGGTCGCCCTTAAATAGTTCTGCCTCCCACCATACATCGCCTGCCTCCAGCGCTTCCATCTCGGTTCTGTTCATGGGTGGCAGAACGCTCTGAAAGAATTTGTACAATGGCGTCGTCACCCACGTGAGACGCAAATCCGTAGCGAGATAGGCAATGGCTGCCAGAACAAGAAATAGCCACGGCAACCAGGCAAAGCCACCATAGGACGTCATGGCAAGGAGAAGCAGCAACATGGAACCGAGAATGGTAGACATGCGCGCACGTCTATAGGCGAAAACCCAGACCAGGGCCAATGCGATCAGTGACTGAACTGTGGTGCTCATACTTATCCTGCTCCGTGGTAAGAACTCATTCGCAGCTGTCTTTACTTAATACCCAGTTTCCTGGCAACACGACGAAGTAGGCTGTCCGGTTTAGGCAGCTGGTAGTCTGCGCTGTCGGGAATCCAGTAGGGCTCGCGAAAATTCAACTGATCGGCGGTGCTGTTCATGGGCGTGTAATATTTGCAGTCGGCAAAATAGTAGTGAGTTACCTGTGAGTGCCGTGTTCGCGTCAGATCTTTCTGCGGCGCACCCCCATGCAGTAAATTGGCGTGCCAGATTAGCGCCTCGCCCTTCTTGATAACACCGTACTCCCCTTGCAACTGCTCCCTCTCTACAACCTTCTGAATACATTCTTCGTATTTGTGATAATTGTGATAACCCGGCTCGAGATCGAAGTCGTGCATGGAATATTCATGCAGCTTATGACTACCCGGGTAATAGAGTAAGGGGCCATTGTCTTCGTCGATATCTTCCAAGGCTACCCACACCCCCGCCATATAGTTGCTCGGTATTGAGTTGAAGTGAACAGTATCGGAATGAGTGAACTGCCGCGTGCCGATGGGGAAATTCAGGGTCTGAAAGGGCAGCGACTGCCTCCCAACAAGCTGCTGCAAAGCCTGCGCGATGCTCATGTCTCTCGCTAACTGCCTCACTTCGTCTATCGACTTCCAGGCGTCCTGCACTCTAGCAGGCAGCGTTGGATTCTGCTGATAATCTTCCGGATAGAGTGGCTGCACCTTTTCCACTATGGCATCGAGCATTGACTCATTCAGTGAAAAATCGGCAACCAGATAGCCCCGCTCGTTGAACGCCGCGACCTGCGATTCAGTCAACACAGACTTGCTGTTTTCTTCCATGTTCATAGCTCCAATTCTCTTAAGGCCTCTTGCCCAGCGCTCGCTGCATAACCTCATTCTGGATAGTCATCATATGACCTATAGAGCGACGCCAATATTCAGAGTTGTGTCGTCCATGATTCTGCATATAGTCAAACGGCACATTGTTTAGCATCAATAACTGCGCCATTTCCCGCGCCTCCTGCACTAAACCGTCTTCGGTTCCAGAATCCATATAGATGTGCGGCATCTGACTTCTGGGGACCTCATAGATAATAGTAAAAGGGTCGTAGGCTTCAGCCTGCTCAGCCGTAATAAAATCGACGCCCTTGGGTGTGCGCTCACCCTGGGTACTGAAACCGGGGATATCTATAATCTTGGAGATGAAGGCATCGGCCTCGTCAATTCTCGCCTGACGCTGCGGGTCTGTAGTGCCAGGCCCGCGATCTGCTCCTGCGCGGATAGCAGCAGCCGCCGTACGCGCATGGCCGAGAGCGCCGCTGGTGCTTCCTATCGAGACAAAGAGCTCACTGTTCCTAAGCCCCATGGAATAAGCACCGAAGCCTCCCATGGATAGTCCTGCGATGGCGCGACCCTCTCGGCGCGCCTCGGTACGGTAGTTCTTGTCTACATGAGCGAGGACATCGACAACGATATGATCTTCCCAATTGTTGCTCTGGCCGTCATCGCTGGAGGCATAATTAATAAACCAGCTATTCCCACCATCAGGCAGCACTACAATCAGATCATTCAAGTTGCGAGCATAGAACGCAGCCGCCAGATTTCGACCCCACACCGTGTAGTTCTGCATATAGCCATGCAACAAATAGAGCACAGGGTAGCGCGCATCGCTCTGGTAATAGCCCTCGGGCAAGACGATATCAAACTTCATACGTCTATCTACCGCGGGGCTGTAAAATTCTACGGTCTCAAGACCAGAAGGAATTGGCGCGGCAACTGGCTCTAGTTCGTTAGTGCTCTGGGCACTCAGCCTGGCTATCAAGATTGGCCCTAGCAGCACGATGGCAAGGAGTTGCCGATTGGAAAGAGTTAAAACTTTCATTGATTTTCACCAGAACAAGAATCTGTTTGACAGGTTTTTTCCATAGCCGGAATTCTACCGCAAAACGCTAGTTCCTTCCCGGGTTTCTAGCTCTTCATAGCCAGCTGCAAAGATGGATTGCCGTAGCAGAAAATGGGATTGCACAGGATTTTAGGGACGTGGTTTTACTCTTGGCAAGAATGCTGCAAATAGCATCGCCTGGCCTACTCGGGAGATGAAAACTCGAGCCAGTAATTATTTCTGAACAAGAAAGTCGAATGTCATCTCCACGATAGAAACGTTGCCTGCCTATAAAGCGCCATCTAGCTCAGGCATTTCTATCTTTAGCACCTGCCGCGTACTGCGTAGAATTGCCCAGAGATAACGACCATCGTCAGACCGGTCCCAGGCGATACCCTGGCCGTTAAGACCGGGAATACGAATAGTGGCCAGCCAGTCCAGTTCCGAACCATCCTCGGGCAGGGCCATGACATAGACCTCCGGGTCATCATGACCGCTCAGATAGAGCAAGCCATCCCGGCCCCAGGAGCCACCAGAATTGCTCATCGGCGACATCCTTCGGAGGATCTCGGCGGGCAGAGTCCAGCTATGCAGCACCTGAAAATCGTCGTCGAACTGAACCATCACCGTATTACTGGTTCCGCCATAGGGGATGGTCATGCCCCGTTGAACCCGATCGTAGTTTGCAAAGGTGCCCCACCATGATTCCGCATAACGATCCAACCAGGTAAAAGAACCCAACATAACACCGAAGCTATGGGTATCGATACGAGTCATGCTCGACACATCCCACACCTCGACCGAGCTCATCATGGGCCAACCGGGATAATTGGAATGGGCTGAATACAATTTCCCGGCCAAGACTATGCCGCTATCCAGATGAGTCAAAGAATTGCTAACGACCTTCTCATCGCCCCAGCGCTGCAGCGCCAGACCATCGGCTTTATCATGCTGCGTGATTTGCCTGTTGTTGATCGCATAGAAAAAATGTTCGTCTACCGCGACGGCCTGAAAGGCATCAAAGGCATCAAATTGCTCAACAATTTTTGCATCGAATTCTGGCGGTTGCGCATAGCTGCCCGCAGCGAAGAACGCTGCAAATAAAAATAAGCATCCAGATAACCGGTGTTCACTAAGAGATTGACGCATGAGACAAGCTTCCAATTTTGAAAAAGTCGAATGGGCCGCTATTAACTGCGTAAATAGGAAGCGCCGTTTACATCGATAATCGTGCCGGTGGAAAACTCCGCTCCCTCGCTAGCCAGAAACAAGACCGCATGCGCGACCTCCTCCGGCTCGGCGACCCTGTTAAATGGACTCTGCGCCTTGATCTCGACTCCTTCTGGGCCGTTCAATCTGTCTGCCGTAAGCTCTGTATTGACAAAGCCAGGCGCCACCGCCCCGACAAAGATCTTGTGCGGGCCAAGCGCGACAGCCAAAGACTGGCTGAGGGAGTTCAGCCCAGCCTTACTAGCGCCATAGGCAGCCTTTGTTGGCTCTCCTCTAAATGCGCCGCGCGAAGTAATATTGACGATGCGTCCCCCGCCCTGATCGATCATATGCTTAGCAGCACAGAAACAGATGTTTGCCGGACCGATTAAATTTGCATCGATGGTTTGTCGCCACGCCTGCTGCCAATCTTCATAACTGCTGGATGTAATAGGATGGTAGTCACCGATTCCTGCGCTGTTTACCACGATGTCTAATCTACCGAACTCGGCTACCACCTGATCGATCGCCTGCTCCACCTGAGCGGGATCAGACACGTCTGTCTTGATGGCGATGTGTCCGACGCCCTCCAGAGACGCTAATGTTTTATCGGCGCTAGCCTGATCGCTGCGAAAAACTGCAGCGACACGCGCCCCTTTTCTGGCAAAAGCTAGGGCGATCGCCCTACCTATACCTCGGGTACCACCCGTAACCAGTACTGTTTTGTCTGTAAAATCCAATTTGATTTCTCTAGATTGCTAGCCCTTTAACAAGATAGGTGCCTGCCTAGGCGATTCCATCCATCTTTGCCAGACGCTGTATCAGTTCTTCCACTCTAGTGCTGTAGCCCCACTCGTTGTCATACCAGCTGACCACTTTCACCAGCCTATCATCCATCACCTGGGTAAGTAATGAATCGAAGATGCTGGAATGGGAATTGCCGATAATATCGCTACTCACAATTTCTTCTTCAGAATATTGCAGAATGCCTTGCATCGATCCCGAGGCTGCCTGCCGCATCGCCGCATTTATCGACTCAACCGTCGCATCCTCGTTCAACTCAACGACCATGTCCACAATACTGCCATCGGGTATGGGCACACGCATGGCAAGGCCATCTAATTTGCCCGCCAGCTCTGGCATCACCAGGCCTATCGCCTTGGCGGCGCCGGTAGAGGTAGGAACAATATTGGTAGCCGCATTGCGTGATCGCCTCTTGTCGCCACTCTGGGGAGAATCAATCAGGCGCTGTCCCGATGTATAGGCATGAACCGTGGTGAGTAGACCGCGACGAATGCCGAAAGCATCATGCAACACCTTCGCCAGTGGCGCGGCACAGTTCGTCGTGCAGCTTGCATTGCTAATGATAGTGCTCGCTGGAGTGACCACGTGGTCGTTCACGCCCGCCACTAGCGTCGCATCGAGAGGGTCTTTGCAGGGCACCGTGAGCACGACGCGTCTCGCGCCGCCATCGGTATGTTTCTGCAGGTCCACCAAGTGCTTGAAGGCACCAGAACTCTCTATTACATAGTCGACGCCCATTTCCTTCCAGGGGAGCTTGGCTGGATCTCTTTCGCTGAGAACCCTGAAACCGTCGCCATCTATTTCCATTTCATCTCCCTGAAAACTCACGTCGCCGGGAAACACACCATGGGTGCTATCGTACTTGAAGGCATAGGCTAGTTGATCGGGGCTGGCCAGATCATTCACAGCAACCACATCATAGTGCTTGCGCAACTTCGCGATACGCATGATTGTTCGACCGATACGACCGAAACCATTGATTGCGATTTTTGGTAACGCCACAGTAATACTCCTAAGTTAAAGCCGCCACTCTACTCGGCCAACATCTTTTCAGTTAGATCCCAAAGCCTATTTGCACTTTCTTCGTTCACCGCCCAGGGAGCGACATCACAAAATCGTGGCGAGTCTTCGGTGGCGAGATTGGACACGTTACAATCCTCACAATAGAGACCGCCGGTATCGGCAAGCGCATCGCTGGTTGCTGCCCACAGAGTCGTAGTGCAACCCTGCGTAGTCGACTTGAACATAGCAGCGACCTGCTCGGATAAATTACCATCGGCATCGGTCCAGCCCAGAGCCATCATCTCTTCATTCGGTAGATGCCGCTGCAGAGGTGTAAGAATGCCACCCGGATGAACCGAAAAAGCCTGTATACCCTGATCTCGATACTTCATGTCCAGAGCAAGCGCAAACAGGGCATTGGCTGTCTTTGCCTGTGCGTAGGCAGTCCACTTTTCATAGTCAGTTGATTCGAAATGGATATCATCCCAGAGAATATCGCTGCGGCGGTGCGCAATTGAGGAGAGACAAACTACCCGCGCCGAGCCTGCGTTTTGAAGTAGGGGCAGCAATTTTTGAGTCAAGACGAAATGCCCTATGTGGTTGACGCCAAATTGCGATTCCCTATTATTGCCGACTCGCGCCTCTGGGCAGGCCATAATGCCGGCATTGTTAATCAGCAAGTCGAGCTTCGATTCTCGATCGGCTATGGAGGCCGCATAGCTCCGAACGCTAGCCAAATCGGCGAGGTCCATCGCATTCACAATCACCTCTCCCTCAACATCCTTAAGATTTTCCTGAGCCTTGTCAGGAGTACGTACCGGCACATAGACTTTGGCACCTGCAGCGGCCAGTGCACGTGTAGTCTCCAGGCCAATGCCGGAGTAGCCGCCGGTTACGATCACGACTTTGCCCGTCAGGTCTTTGCCAGCCAAAATTTCAATGGGCTCAGACTTGGCATTGAATGGGGAATCTACTTTCTTCTGCACTCTGCTCGACATTTTAAATCCTCAAAAAAAATTGGGTTGCTGCACCCTGCTAAAAATTAGTTAGTGATATCTACCTTAACGGAATCTCATGCGGCTGTGAACGTATTCAGCCCAGCGTTAGAGACCACATTGCCGGAGCAACTTAGAAAATCATCTTGCAACATCTGCGCAAGGGTTTGAGCATCTTCGTCTGTGTTGGCAATGAAACGCTGATCGCTCCCAAGCAATCTTCCGATAACAATGCCCCGCACTGGGGCAGTCCTGTCAAAACAGACAGTATAGGTTTCGATCTTCGCCGCGCCATTCGCTGCCGCGATAAATTCCGGGCTAGGCATGGCGTCGATCTGTGCCTGTATCTTGGTATTCGACTCTCTCTGCCAGGCTCCTCTGACGGGTGTTGCCGAATAGATGCCTGTCGCGTGCTTCGACAGGCGTCCACCGTTGGCGGTTAGCAATGCAAACTGACCAGGCTGAGCGCGCAACAATGGCAATAGGGTAGCTATCGCATGCATCGAATAATTATTTCCTGGACCGCCGAAGAAAGGTAAGCCGCCGGTCACGGTTAGGCCGCGTGGATCTGCATGATTCAACCCCAATTCCTTGCAGGCGACCTCGACGGCCGAGGGGAAACAGGAATAGATATCGATAAGATCGATGTCTTCGACAGTCTTGCCAGCCATTTCAAACGCTTGCTGTGTATTCGCTCTTATAGCGGGCGAAGAATGGTAGTCGACCCGATCGCTTACCAATAATTTCTCATTGGCCTCACTACAGCCGTGGAGAAAAACCCACTTAGCGGGATCAATACCCAATTCTTTCGCCTTACCAACGGAAGTCATGACCACCGCCGCTCCCTGATTTACCGCATCCCGCGCATTCATTAGTTTGGGATAGGGAAAACAGATGAAACGATTGTCACTTGTAACAGTTGCCAACTGCTCTGGCGAACGCCGCGTTCCATAGGAGGAGAAGGGGTTGTCCGCAGCCACCTCGGTGAATGGGGCGAACAGTTTTCCCATTGCCAGGAGATGTTCCTCGATAGAATGACCCTTGTTTTTACGAATCGCATTCTCGAAAAGCGGATAGGCCTGAATGGGCGACACCAGTCCGTGAGCAATCTCAATAGGGCTTACCAGAGCCTCACCAATTCCTCGATCTTCCTGCGTGCCCTCGTCCTCTTCCTGCCAATTCAGATCAATATGGTTTCTGAGCGCGCCCTGAGCAGTTTTGATCGCCTCGGAACCTGTAAGTAGCGCTACCGACACGTCGCCATCGGTGATGCGCTGCGCCATTTCATTGATCAATTTCTGCGGAGTATTGCCCCCGGCATTGCTATAGATGGCGTTAACAGGGTTTGCACCTATGCGTCTTGCCACAGCTCGTGGTGGATTCTCGGCACGTCCGAAGGAGGTGGCGACTCGGGGACGTTTGTAGGAGTCTTGAAAGATTCTTACTACGGCGAGCGTATCGATCGCTGACGCCAGACTCGAACCTGCACCCACATCGTTCAGAGCCGCCTGCGCTGCCATAGCGGCGACGCCCATGGGCGACTGGGCAATCTCGGGATTCGTTTCCCTGTCGGTAAATTGACCAGCACCGACCAATATTGGCGTCGAATCTAACACTCTCAACTCCTTGCGATCATTCGTCTTTGGGACCTATCCATTCGAAGGGGTTGTAGGCGAGCTCCCACAGATGGCCATCTGGATCCTTGAAATAACCCGAATATCCGCCCCAGAAAACTTGCTGGGGCGTTTTTACCAAAATTGCACCCGCAGCTAACGCCTCGTTCATTGCCGCATCCACTTCTTCTTCACTGGCAAGATTGTGGGCGATAGAGAAGCTATTGAAACCTTCACCGGCTGCAGCAACTGTCGCGTCTTGTGCCAACTCGGCGCGATCATACAGACCCAGCCAGGTGCCGTTCAGCGTGAAAAAAGCGACCCCGGGAGACGATTCAAGCTGCGGAAACCCGAGCCCATCGCGATAGAACCTAACCGACCTCTCGAGATCGTCAACACCAAGAGTAATCATGCTGATTCGTGGCTTCACTAAGATCACTTCCTTGCTATGCAATTATTAACCATGGATAGAACGATTAACTCTCTCAGTCGATCTAAATCCAACGCCTGACCTTCTTCTTATAGGCGAGATATTCATCTCCAAATTTCTGCTCCAGGTAAGCTTCTTCTTTGGCTATGGCCACGTGATACAGCAACAACGCGGCGGGAATGAAGCTGACGAAGATCCAAAAATTGTTAGACGCCACACCTATGCCTATATTGATAAGACAGAAGCCGGTATAGATTGGATTACGAGACCAGCCGTAGATGCCCGTGGTCACAATCGCTGTAGTAGGCTTCCAGGGCTCGATTGCAGTACCAACCTTCTTGAACGAGCTATTCACACGAATCGCAATTGCCACACCGAGCAGCACCAACAGATAGCCAAAGATTTCCAGCGACTGCGGAATACCAAGGCTCAGGGGCCATAGCATCTGTATAGCAGCGCCCAGTAGAATAAGGCTGGCAAAGATCGCTGGCGGGGGAAATTTTACGGCAGCGCCCTTCTTATCCGGCTCGCTATCTGCAATACTTTCTTTCTCGTCGGTCATTTTTTAGCCCACTCCCATCGATAAAATAGGGTTTTTGGTAGTTATCACCTAGCCTGTTAAGAAAATGCCCCATCACCGTGAGGCTGGTCGAGGTTCTCGTCTTGACGCGCTGCCATTTCGAAATGGCAGATATTCAGTGCGCGCTCTGGATATTTATCTCGAAATTCCCCGGCGACGGCAATCTCTCCGAGATATTTAGCCCCGGGCAGGTGTTTCTCAAACAATTTCTGCAGATAGTCTGAACTGAGAAAGGGACTATTAATCGTCGCAATGATTTGCGCATTCGGCTTACATAGGCTCTTCATCTTCTTGATGACAGCACCATAATTCTTCGAGGCATCGAAGCTTCCCCGCTGCCGCATGGGCGGATCGATTAACACGATGTCATAGCGCCCAAGCTGTTTAATCTTTCCCCATGACTTGAACAGGTTGTGAGGAATCGATTTTACCTTCTCCAGATCCTGCAAGTTCAGATCATGGTTCTTCTCACCCCACTTGATACTGGTCTTGCTCATGTCCACATTAGTGACCGATTTTGCACCGCCGGCCAGAGCAGCCACAGACAGGGAACAAGTATAGGCGAACAGGTTGAGTACATTTCGGCCCTCACTATTTGCCAACAACCAGTCGCGCAACAAGCGCGTATCCATAAACAGGCCGCAGTTCTGTTGCAGCCCGGGATGTACCTCAAAGCGTAACTTGTCTTCAGTGACAATGAGTTGTTCTAGTGGCTCCCCAAACAATGCCTGCGCTGGCGCTCCCTGAACAAATCTATTCTGCAACATTACCGACTGAATCTGCCCCTTTGTATCCGCGTCTCGCAATACTTGCAGCACAGCAGCAGAACCCTCGATCTCATCAAAGGCTGAAATTAACACCAGGGGTGCGAGCCAGTCTATGCAGATATGTTCAAGGCCCGGATACAGCTGCCCTCTGCCATGAAATATCCTGCGGGCATCTGGCTGCGCAACATCAAAAAATGCTGCAGCTGAGTCTTGTATGGCGGACAGATCCAATCTAAATTCCCTTGATGTGACTAACTTTGAGCCCAGGGCTAAAAACCATAGTTAATTGCTAATCCTTCCATTGCGGATCTCGATTTTTTTATAGGTAGCGCCTGGCATCGCATCCTCCAGACACTGCAGGAATGCATCGACATCGGCAAAAGGTAGCCCGGCGAGAGTTGCGAAGTCTATATTCCACCACTCGCTTTGCATAAGACCTACTATCTGCTCCATAGCGAAGCGCGTACGCACCATCTTGCCCGGATTACCTACAACAATCTGATACGGCTCAACGTCTTTAGTAACCACGGCATTGCGACCAATGACGGCCCCATTACCGATCTTTATTCCAGCCATAACAACAACATTATGGGCAATCCAGACATCGTGCCCAATACTGCTATAGTTGCAGCTCTCTTGGTAACCCTTACTAACCGTCATGCTGCTTGAAACCCAATCGATTGGATGGTTATCTGTGGGCTGACCGAGGACCACATTGCGACCAATGGAGCAGAAGCGCCCAATGCTATCCAGGTTCCATATCTCCCCACCTTCGCGCATATAGCTGTAAGCGCCTATGCGCAGGGGCCGATCTACCTTGGGCAATCTGACGCGAACATTACCGAGGCGAGAATGCTCTTCCATGATCAGATGCGAACCTGAGCTGATATTGCCAAAATCATGGATTCGAATTCCACGTCGCTTGGCCTTTAGCTTTTCCAACCTATCTAAGATGCTTGGCACTTCACCCCAGCTCCCTCTCTGTTTATTCTCATAGCGGCCACCACTGCAGACTTCCTCGCTCTGAATTTCTCCTACAGTACCGATCCGCGGAATTAATCTTCTAAGACACAAGAATCAGCAGAGTCTTGCTACAAAAGAATTACCGGCTATTATCAATACTAACAATAGAATCTGGTAACTATACGGTATACTGCACCGCAATGAGTAGTGCACACGACATTTTACAATCCGTTTTTGGCTTTTCCACCTTTCGCCCTCCCCAAGATCAAATAATCGAATCCGTTGTTGCCGGTGACGATGCACTGGTATTGATGCCCACAGGCGGCGGTAAGTCACTCTGTTATCAAATTCCGGCGCTAGTTCGTGAGGGATGCGGCGTTGTCATATCGCCGCTTATCGCATTGATGCAGGACCAGGTTAGCGCAATGAAGCTGCTGGGAGTACGAGCCTCATTCCTGAATTCCACACTGAGCGCTAGCGAAGCCCGCGCTATCGAACAAGCTCTGCTAGCCGGCGAGTTGGATCTTCTCTATATAGCACCGGAGCGATTTACTCAGCCAAATACGCTGAAATTGCTAAGACAGGCATCTATTTCCCTGTTCGCGATAGATGAAGCCCACTGCGTGTCACAGTGGGGCCATGATTTTCGAGCCGACTATCTGCAGTTAAGCCTGCTTCATGAGTTGTTTCCAGAAGTGCCAAGAATCGCTCTCACCGCAACCGCGGATGCCAGAACCAGGGAAGAGATCATCAGTCGCTTGCAGTTGGAGCATGCGGGTCAGTTCTTGGCTGGCTTCGATCGCCCCAATATCTGCTACCGCATCGCGCTAAAGCACAACGCAAAAAATCAGCTCTTAAAATTTCTAAAAGATGAGCACCCAACTGACGCCGGCATCGTGTATTGCCTCTCGAGGAAGAAGACAGAAGACATTGCCTACTGGTTGCAGAGTGAAGGTTTCAATGCGCTGCCCTATCACGCCGGATTAGCCAGCGAAACCAGAGCGGAGCATCAGCGCAGATTCTTGCGCGACGAGGGCGTGATTATAGTAGCCACCATTGCCTTCGGCATGGGCATCGACAAACCCGATGTGCGCTATGTCGCCCACCTGGATCTTCCCAAGACCATCGAGTCGTACTATCAGGAAACCGGTCGTGCCGGGCGCGATGGCGAACCGGCAGATGCCTGGATGATCTATGGACTCCAGGATGTCATCAAACTGCGGCAAATGATGGAAGGCTCAGGGGGCAGTGAGGAGCACAAGCGTGCCGAACAGCACCGTCTCAATGCCATGCTTGGCCTGTGTGAAATCACCACCTGCCGCCGGCAGGCGTTGCTTGCCTACTTCGGAGAGGGTCTAGCGCAACCCTGTGGCAACTGCGATTGCTGCCTGGAGCCCGCGCAAACATGGGATGGCACCGAGGCGGCGCGCAAGGCGCTTAGCGTCGCCTACAGAACAGAGCAACGTTTCGGTGTGAATCATCTGATCGATGTGTTGCGAGGCGCCGAAACCGACAAAATATTTCAATTCGACCACCATCGCCTAGCCTCCCATGGTATCGGCCAGGATCTAGATAATAATCAATGGCGCTCGGTGTACAGACAGCTTGTAGCGCGCGGCTATCTCAGCGTCGATCTTGAACGTTTTGGTGCGCTCAAATTAGAGGAGGCGTGCAGACCGCTGCTACGGGGCGAGGAAACGATTCAGTTCCGACTAGACGTCAAGAAGAAACCAGCGAAACGCCAAACGAAGACGCCCCTCGCCGCCGACCTGGATATTGCTTTATGGGAGGCTCTGCGTGAGTGCAGAAGAGAATTTGCTGAAGATCAGGGCGTTCCACCTTATGTGATTTTCCACGATACCAGCCTGCAACAGATGTGTGTGGAACTACCCCGAGATATGAATGCCTTCGCTCTGGTCAGCGGTGTCGGAGAACGCAAGTTAGAGAAATACGGTCCCGCCTTCATACGTGTAATTAGCGACCACCTAGCCTAGGAGTTATCTGGAAGTTCCTCCAGCAAGAATTGGGACTCTGATTTGAGGTTTGTTCTGATTTCTCCGGCCGAGTTTGGAGTCTTGTTGGGGGATTGTTATGAAGTCGGCTCATTCAAGAATTAGATATTGCAAACGATCGACGTAGTTGGCACTCTTAGTGCTAGCCGAAATTAATGATGTGAGGATTACCGATGCCTAGACAGAAACACTCCAAGCCAGTTCTGACAACACTCTTCTGCCTCCTTGCGCTCCCGTTTGCGGTTAACATCCATGCCGCCGAACTGGATCGAATAGGCACCTTCGACTTCCCTACTTCCGGATCAGCTGCGGCACAAGAGCACTTCATCCGTGGGGTGGGATTCCTGCACAGCTTTGGCATGACTCAGGCGCAGCGGGAATTTCGCCGCGCACAGGAGCTAGAGCCAGACTTTGCGATGGCCTATTGGGGTGAGGCATTCACCTATCAACACCCCTTCTTCGGCCAGAAAGACGATGGCCCCGGTAATGCCTTGATGCGCCTGGGCGCCACCAGTGAAGAGCGACTCGCCCATGCTCCCACCGAGAGAGAGAAAGGTTTTCTGCGAGCGGCAGAGGCCTATGCATTGACAGTGGGCGGCATGGCAGAGCGACGCACGGCATGGATGCATGCTATGGCCGCCCTGTATGAAAAATTCCCCGACGATGATGAGGTTAAGGCCTTTTATGCTGCCTCTATGTTGGCGGCCGCGACTGTAGAAGGCGCCGATCGAGACCGCGTCAACATGCGCGCAGGCGCGCTGGCGTTAGGACTCTTCAAAAAGAACGACAACCATCCGGGCGCTGCACACTATGTGATCCACGCCTTCGACGACCCCATTCATGCACCGATTGCACTGGAAGCTGCGACTGCCTACGCAGATATTGCGCCGGCTGTATCTCACGCACGGCACATGCCCACTCACATCTTCATTCAACACGGCATGTGGCAGGAAGTCTCTCTATGGAATGATTCTGCATTCAATGCTGGGCTGGAACTCTGGCAGCCCGGTGATGCCACCGGCGATATGAACCACTCCTCCGATTGGGGACAGTATGGTGATCTGCAACTGGGTGATCTGAACAAATCCGAAGTCTGGATTCAGCGCGGCCAGTTAGTCGTGGACAATGACCCGAATAATGCTCGCGCAATAGGCACGCTAAAGACTATGAAAGCTAGACACATTATCGAGAGCAAACAATGGCAGAAACAGCCCTTTTCCGATGACTTAGATGCCACAGAGTTGCTCGCACTGGGACTAAGCGCGGCGAATCTTGGTGACCTTGCACTCGCCAATCAGGTGGTTGCAAAACTGCAAAGCATGCTGGCGGCGAGGCCCGACAGTGTAAACCTGCAATTGATACATCACGAGGTAGCCGCACTCACTCTGCACAAGGAATCGATGCAGCAATCTATGGTCGATGTCACCAAGCGGCAGCAAGCTATCGATCTCATACAAGAGGCGATGACCATTAAGGAGAGCCAACGACCACCCAACGGGGCCGCCACTCCGCTGAAGCCAGTTCATGAATTGGCCGCAGAGATGATGCTGGAAATGGGCAGACATGATGAGGCTGCACAGTTGTTCGCGGTTTCCTTGCAACGCTTACCGAATCGACCCTGGTCATTGCTAGGCGCAGCACGCAGCCACAAGGGCAGAAATAACGTAGCCGAAGCCTCTGCGATGTACAATGCTCTGCTGGCCGTGTGGAGCGACGATAGCCATGCTGCCGTGCGAGAAGCGAAGCAATACCTGGGATACTAATCAACAAAGGTCTGTTTAGAAAAGTTTAAGAAGAGACTATTTTTATGAGCAAGCAGGAATTGGAAAAAGTAGCAGGCAATGGGCTAATCAACCGGCGCCATCTATTAGGCCTAGGCTTAGCTGGGGTCGGTGTAGCCGCTTCTAGCACATTACTCGGTGCCGATGCGGGCATGAATCTTGAAATCCCCTCCTGGTCTAAACAACCGGGCCCGGGTGCCAGCGGCTACGGCTCGCGCTCCAAATTTGCGAACGACATGCAGAGACTATCGGGCAATCCAAATCCGTTATACCCCGGTGGCGGCGCCTCGCGCTCACCCCTGCATCAACTGCAGGGCTCCATCACACCCAATAGCCTGCATTTCGAACGTCATCACGCCGGCATTCCCGATATCGATCCATCACAACACAAACTGGTCATCCATGGATTAGTGCGGCAACCACTGGTATTTAGCTACGAAGACCTGCTGCGCTATCCGATGATAAGCAAGATTTATTTTTTGGAGTGCTCGGGCAATAGCGGCACACTGTTTGGCCCTAACCCTGCCGATGGCACGGCACAAAGCATTCATGGCTTGGTCTCCGGCGCTGAGTGGACTGGTATTCCACTGTCTACCCTGCTGGATGAAGCAGGGGTAGAGCCGGAAGCACAATGGATCAATGCCGTAGGCGCAGATGCCGCTAGTATGGGACGCTCTATTCCTCTCAATCGTGCTATGGACGATGTGATGATCGCTCTATTTCAAAATGGCGAGCCGGTGCGTCCCGAACAGGGCTATCCAATGCGCTTGTTCGTGCCGGGCTGTGAAGGCAATATCAGTGTTAAGTGGCTCACTCAAATAAAACTCAGCACAGAGCCTGGCCATTTCCGAGACGAGACCAGCAAGTACACAGATACGCGACTCGACCGCAAGAGCCTGCAATTCACCTATCCTATGGGAACCAAATCGGTCATAACCTCACCGTCGGGAAAGATGAAGTTGGAACGACAGGGCGTCTATCAGGTCTCCGGTATCGCCTGGTCGGGTCGCGGCAGTATTCGTCGCGTCGAAGTCAGTGCAGACGGAGGCCGCTCATGGGCAGATGCGATGATTCAATCCCATCAGAGTGAGAAAGCTCTGGCTCGATTCCGTATTCCCTGGGAATGGTCTGGAGGAAATGCAATCTTGCAGAGCCGTGCTACAGATAGCCAGGGCAATGTGCAGCCGACTCGAACGAGTCTGGTTACCGAGAAGGGGAATATAAGTACATACCACTTCCATGGTATTCAAAGCTGGGCAGTGAATACTGCGGGAGATATTGCCAATGTCTACGCTTAGAAAACGAATTACACTGAGCGCACTTTCCTTCAGCATCTGTGCTGGTATTTCTGGCGCCGTTTTTGCCCAGTCTCTGGGCAGTCCTATCAGTGAGAGTCAGCTACGAGGCTTCGACCTCATCGCGCCGCCCGATGGCAGTGGCTATCCCGAGGGCGGAGGCACCGCCCTTCAGGGAAAAATCATTTTCGAGAGTCGCTGTTCAGCCTGCCACGGCATGGGGGGTGAAGGCACATCTGCAGCTACCCGCCTCGTCGGCGGTGATATGCAGTCCGAGGAACGCCCCATTCGCACAGTAGGCAGCTACTGGCCCCACGCCAGTACCCTCTTCGACTATGTGCAGCGCGCTATGCCCGCCGACGCACCCAAGTCATTAAGCAGCTCCGAGGTCTATCAGGTAATCGCCTATATCCTGAATATGAACGGCATAATTGAGGCGTCTCTAGTGCTCAACAGAGACTCACTACTACAGGTTGAAATGCCGAACAAAGATGGCTTCATTGATAGAAGCCAAGCCCTCTAGATCCGGGTCCGGGAACCTCTGATACAAGTGTGTAACCATCTGTTACGAGAGGTTCCCTAGGGCCACAATTGAGCGTACCATCCCCCCCGCCTTCGAAAAATCTCTCAAGAGAGGAACCAATGAGAAAGTCCTGGTTGAATTTGTGCGCATTTAGCACAGTAGTAGCTTTGCTCTTTTCACAAGCACTCTATGCCGCCGATTCTGGCCTTGTCATGCCCCTGATAGACGGAAAACCCAGCTTCGATGACTTCGAAAACATGGCGCCTTCTTCTGCGTTAGCCCGATCGATGGCGAAGGTGGACTCTTTTGTACAACGCGAGCCAGAGCCCGGCGAGCCTTCGTTACAACGCACCGAAGTGTACATAGGCTACGATCAGGTAGACCTCCATGTCATCTTTCTGGCATTCGACAGCGACCCTAGTCAGATACGCGCGAATCTCTCATCGCGAGAAAATATCGACGGAGATGACAACGTAGAAATCACCTTCGACACATTCAACGATCAGCGTGCAGCATTCTCATTTCGGACTACACCTTTAGGTATTCAGTGGGATGCTCGCTGGACAGAAGGCTCCTCGCGTCGCGCAGGATTCGACACCACACTTGAAATGGTTTGGGAGAGTGATGGCGAGCTTACCGATCAAGGTTATATGGCAAGCATGACCATTCCACTGCGCAGTCTTCGCTTTCCAGACAGATCAGAACAAACCTGGCGTATACAGTTCGCAAGAAATATCCCTCGATACGGTGAACAGTCCTACTGGCCACCCTACTCTGTCAATGTTGAAGGCCGTCTCAACCAAACAGCAATGCTTACCGGTATTCGCGATGTGTCGCCTGGTAATAATTCACAGATCATCCCTTTCATCTTCGCTAGAGAAGTAGATGCACTTGACCCCGGCGCAAGCGGCGGGCCTAAATTCAATCAGAACTCTGAACAAGACGTAGGTGTAGATGCGAAGTTTGTATTCAACGACTCTATGGTTCTGGACATCACACTCAACCCAGACTTCTCCCAGGTTGAATCGGATCAGCCACAGGTGACATTAAATGAGCGCTTCGAAGTGCAATTTCCGGAACGTCGCCCCTTCTTCGTAGAGAATGCCGACTTCTTCGCCACCGACTCGACGCTGGTCTTCACCCGACGAATTATAGACCCAGAGGGTGGAGCACGCTTTACAGGTCGTGCCGGCAGCTTTGGATTCGGCAGCATTTTGATCAACGACGAGGCGCCAGGCCTGAACAGAGCCGCTGGCGATCCGCTACAGGGCGAGAAAGCCAACGTCGCAATCCTGCGTGGATTTATGGACATGTCAGATCAGGACCGCGTTGGTGTCTTGCTGACCAGCCGTGACCTCGCCGATGGCTACAATCGCGTAGCCAGCGTCGACGGCCGCTTCAAGCTAAATAACAATTGGACCACTCAACTACAGTTCGTAGGCACAGAGAGTGAGCCGGCCAGTGGTGGTGAAGTGACTACTGGCTATCAGCGCAATATTCAAGTTAACCGCGCAGGCCGTACCTTTAGCAATCACACGCACTACATTGCAACAACCAGCGATTTTCGCACAGAACTAGGCTTCCAGAATCGATTCTTTCGTGCCGATTCGTCTGGACTGCACCAACGCGTCAACTTCAATTTCTACCCCGAAAATTCAACCATCAACAGATGGAATGCGAACCTCTTCGGTGTCTATATCGATGACATTGGTGGTGACAAGATCTACTCACAGCTTGGGCCAGGAGTTGGCGTAAACTTCGATACGAATATTTTTAGTGCCAGCTACACCGAGTACTCTGAAACCCTGAGGCCGAAAGACTTCGCAGGAATATTATCGAACCGTGTCTATAAGTATGAAGACTTTCAATTAGGCTTCACTAATACCACACTGAATACTCTGTCCTTCAGCGCCAGCTATAGGTCGGGCACTACCTTGAATCTGGTCCCACCTAGAGGCACATTGCCGAGTATCGCCGATACCACTCGCTATAGTTTCGACATGCTCTGGCGGCCACTCGATAGATTGCGTATTTCGAACACCTACTTTCACACTGAGCTGCAATCAAAGATTGGCGGTACAGATATTTTCTCCAACGATATCATACGCAGTAACTGGAATTATCAGTTCACCAAAGAGTGGTCGCTACGCTTTATCACTCAATACGACGAGACAGTTGCCGGACCGGCATCACGATTGACAGATGATGAGAACCTCAACTTCGACCTGTTGTTACGCTACGTCATTAACCCCTGGTCTGCTTTCTTCATAGGCTACAATAGCAACCAGAGCAATTTCGATATCGTCGAGATGGAAGGCGAGAGGGAGTTGGTTGTTGCTAACGACCTGAGGGTCGACGGAGACCAGATCTTCATGAAATTCTCCTACCTTTTCCAGCGCTAGGTCAGCACATCGGGCTGATCAGATCAGCGATCTGCTTAGTCCGATTTCAGTCCCCCAGCCTTCCAAATTTTCCTCTCAAGGGAATAATTGTGCTCGGAATTTCCTTAGACTGACTGATTATTCATCAAGGCCAAATTTTTCATCTTGCGCCACAGAGTCATACGAGCAATACCGAGGTAGTTGGCGATTGATTCGCGATGACCGCCAAAGTTTTCTATCGCAGCGGCCAAACTATCCTTGCTGATTAACATAGGTTTCTGCGTATTAGTTGGGAGTGCTGCCACCGAATTGCTCTGACTATGCTCGGCTTGCGCAGGCGAATTTAGCAGCACGATAGGCAGGCTTTCCAGAGTTATCAAATCTGCCTCATCAGCTGACAGTGCTGCTATGTAGGTACATACATTCACCAACTCGCGGACATTGCCCGGCCATTGATAGCCACAGATACAGTCATAGACCGCTTCATCAACCGCTTTCGATTGCTTACCGTACACACTCACCCTGTATGCATGAGGGTAGTGATCATTGTTGCTTTAGCATTAAATTATTATGATTTTGAATACCGACTACAAGAAAGCCTATGAGCGCCAAAAAGCGGCAAGAGAAAAGGCTGAAGGTCTTCTCGAGGACAGGTCTCGCGAGCTATTCAATGCCAATGAAACATTATCAAAAGCATTTGATGATCTAAAAAATCATAAAGAACATCTGGTTCAGCAAGAGAAGTTAGCATCGATAGGCTTGCTTGCCGCCGGAGTGGCGCATGAGATCAATAACCCCATCGGCTTTATTAGAAGCAATCTTGAAACCTTGGAAAAATATTTAGAGTCCATCCAATTGGTTCTGTCTGCCTATGATGAATTGAGCGGGCAACTCACGCGGGCAGCAGCTACTGCGGACCTATCGGATTCGATAGAGCGCATTAACCTGCTAATCAAGGATCGCGAACTCGACTTCATAGCCAAAGATGCCGTTTCTTGTATCAAGGAGAGTCCAAGCGGCACGAAACGAGTGGAAGCTATAGTACGCAACCTGAAGGATTTTTCGCGCACAGACAAAGACGAAAGAATCAGCCTGAATATAAATCAAGTTATAGATGATTCAATCAATCTGGTTTGGAATGAAATCAAATACAAGTGTACAGTGAAAAAATCCTACGGTGATATTCCTGATATATACGCCTGTGCCGGCCAACTCAATCAAGTTCTTATAAATGTCTTGATGAACTCCATGCAGGCAATGGAGAGTTCGGGTGAGATCGAAATTCGAACCAGCGCCGACCCAGAATATGTCCACATAGATATTTTAGATGATGGCCCCGGGTTTCCAGAAGGAGACCTTTTTAAGCTATTTGACCCTTTCTTTACAACCAAGGGCATCAAAGAGGGCGCCGGTCTGGGCTTATATATTAGTCATGGACTCGTCCAGAAGCATTGCGGAAAGATCCTAGCTTCGAACGAAGCTGGCCGAGGCGCCCGAATTACAATCTCACTGCCCATAGATATGCGAGCGAGCCTTAGATCCGGATCGCTCTAGACTAATCAGTCAGCAGAGCTTGCTGTCACAATTTATTACAACAAAACCCTCTACTTTCACCCCCTCTCAAGGAAGGTAGTCTCGAGCTAAATTTAGGCGCTAAAGACCGCGGTCACAGTGCTGCAGAGCGAATCTCCATCCTCACCAGAAAATCTACCCTCACCGTAGTACCGCAAGGCACCAACAAAGCTCTACGCCGGCATTGGCGCGCTCTGGTGATAGGTTTATACTGAACTATTACCCTGTAACATCGGAGCCAGAAGCTATGAAATACCTACCAACGAGCAGATTTCAATCCACTCTTAGCCGACTAGTCATTTCGGCACTGGGGATTTCGATTTGCTTCTTTTCTGTTTCCCTGAGCGCACAATCCGCAGAAGATATTAGGGAGCAATATCCAGAAGTTGCCGATCTGTTCAATGCCTTAGATATAACTCAGGCCAAAGCCCTGGAAGAAATTGCCGCTATCAATAGCAATCCCGCAACACAGGAAGCACGTAATCAGTTGCAGATGAATCTCAACATGCTTTCTAACATGACCATGAGTGAAATGATGGCTGAAGGCATGATGAGTCATGATGGCCCTATGGATATGGGAATGAGCAATGGCCCCTATCATGATCTCGAAGTTGAGGCACGTGTAAGACTGTTGGAAATAATGCGCGGCAAACATAGCGATGAGGCTGCGGAAGAAGCTTTTGGAAACAGCTCGGCAATTAATCGTCACACCTCGGAAGTATTTAAGAGGGGCCGCGGTTTTGAAGAGCGTCTGTTTAGCATCTATATCGACGACTCCATAGGCGATAAGCAAGCGGCTGTTGCTCAGGCTATTGAGGATTACCAAAGTGACGTTCAGCATTCAGTTGCAGTCACGCCAAAGGAAAGCGATTACCTGCTGGAACACGATCAGGCGAATGGCCTCAAGTCGGCTTTCCCTCTGCTGCGCGGATTTCTATGGACGCACCAGTGGTTGCAACTGGCCGCCCTTGAAGCCGTAATTCTGCAAGGCCTCGATAGCCAGTTCAACGGTGGTGTCGATGTCGCGCTAGAGCGATTCTGGAACAAAGTTGGCTCATCAGGCGGCATGACTATGTTCCCTGCTCCCAGCGAGCTGCCCATGGCCCCTGCCATTGCGCCCGACCTCTACAGCCAGTCTTCTGAGGCGGCGATCATCCTCGACAATCTGAACCTTCTTGAGACAGTCATCGCCGACATTCTCTCATTTCCCAACGTTGATAATCGCGATGAATTAATGGATCAGGCAGTAGCGTTTTTTACCGACAAGGAAACTAACAATGCCGCATCGATGGACTATCTGCTTTTCGCTCTTAGAGGCGGAATATACAATCAGGGTGGCCCGGCGGTAGGCGAGCTAATGCAGTCTGAGCGTAACCGCGCACGCGAAGCGATGAATATGCAGCACAACATGATCATGTCTTCCCCGCAGTAACAGTCAGCACTTAGCAAAGGGGGTTGGGCCACTACGGCCCAACCCCCTTTTTCGTTGTCGATGGCAGTACGTCTTGCCACTTGCGTTGACGGTAACGAAGCGAGAGACTATAGACTCACGCAGTAGGACGACTCTGCCATGTCCCGTTTGATCAAAGCCGCGTTACTGTTGCTAGTCATCTTCAGCATAGCTTTCGGCATTATTCTTTTTCGACCCTCCCTAGTGCTTAGCACCCTGGTCAGATCCAACGCAGCAGAGCTAGGCTTCGAGATCTCCTCGATGCTGGCCAATCGGCTTGGCCCGAATTCTACAGAACTAGCTGAGCTGGTTCTGCTTAGTGACGAGCAAGAGATTCGAATGCAGGGAATACGTGCAGAATACTCACTCTCGCAGTTGCTGGCCGGCCGCATGCAAACCATTCACATAGAGCACATAGAACTGCGCTGGACCACAGCCTCAGAAGCAATAACAGAAGAGGAGTCCACTACCCTGGCATCTCTACTCGAGGCTTTCGATGCAGTTCCAGTAGAAACCTTGATCCTGCCAGAGCTGCGCCTACTTGCCAGTAATGAAGACTATGAAATTGCGCTAGGCCTGCAGAGCCCTCCCCTGCATATCGAAGGCAGAGCCAAACTGCGCGCAGTGCCCGATACCGTTATCGAGTTCGACATTCGGCGCAGCAGCCCCACAGACCTGGAAGTTGTATCCAATGTGCTGCTAGCAGGTGAGTTGGCAGCAGATGCCAACATCGCCCTGAAAGCTCGCGACACGGATACGCGCGTCGCCTTCACAAGCACCCTGCCAGTTCAATCCTTTCGAGATCAACTAGCACAATATCTTCCCGCAGATACCGTCATTCTCAATGGACGCCTATCGCTGCAGGGTAACTTTGAAGTACGACAGATCTTCGAAAATCCTAGCTTCGCAAATATCAGCATCAGGCTTGATAGCCCAAACTCGCAGCTCCTTGTGAACCAAGAGTCGCTGTTAGGCTCTGCTGACATGCAACTGCAGCTACCGCTAGACATAATGGGCAGCATTGCTGATTTAAGTGGCGAGTTTCAGTTCGAACTAAGTCCGCTAGTTGGCATTGGCAACTGGTCACTTGAGGATGCCCATATCAATGCCCAAACCAAGTTCGATAACACCGCACTGCAGTGCACATCTCCAAGTAGCTGTAACATGCAGAGTGACTGGCAGAGCGATCTGCTCAGCTGGCGCTATGACGCGTATTCCGGCGAGGAGCTAAGCCTGTCGGCTGCCCTGCGGTTCAACTACTCCAACGAAGAAATGCGCGTCGCTGCAGACCTGGTTCAGATAGCGATTCCTGCCATTAATTCGTCTACAGATAGCACAGGTCTTAGCATCAGCAGCAATTTGCAGCTGAACGAAGTTGAGCTGCGTGTCGGCGATTTCATCAGCGGAGGATTCAACTTCAGCAGCAGCGAATTGAAGCTAGGCAATAGTTACGCCGATGTCATTAGCCCAGCGTATGCCGGCAAAGTGCAGCTAGAACAGGACATTCTTACTGGAATTCTGGAACTTGATGTAAACCAAAGCCTGCGTTTGGGAGTTGGCTTGCAACACTTCTTCCTGAGGGACACAGGCGATGCCATGCTGCAGATAGCGGCACATGATTTCTCCGATGCAGCGCCACTGAGCTCACTTTTTTCCTTGCAAGACTTCGATGCCGATATTGTCGCCGGCGCGGTTAAAGGCCTAGCGAATATCTCCTGGAGCAAACAAGTCGATGAGTCCTGGCGCTTTGGCGGTCCTATAGCCTTAAAGCTAGATGGGCTAAGTGGCTACTACCAGGATTATTTCTTCGTCGACTTGAGCACAGACCTGTTTGCGGAGGCAACGACGCCTCTGGGAATGAAGATTACAAATCCGGCAAGAGCCTCGCTAAAACGCCTTGACGTTGGTCTACCGCTCGAAGATATCTCATGGCAATACCGATTCGACAGCCTAACTGGCGAATTGCAGATAGACGACTTCACAACCGCGGTACTCGGCGGCTCACTGAGCATAGCCGCGATGCAATATGATCCGAACGAAACTCGTCAACAGGTGGACATTGTGCTTGCAGACCTGAATGTCGAGTCTATTGTGGGTCTGGCAGATTATCCGGGCGTCTATGCCGACGGACTTGTCAGTGGCTATCTGCCTTTTATCGTCGCAGGAGACCACATTACCATCGAGAAGGGGCTGGTGGGGGCATTAAACCCGGGAGGCAATATTCGCTATACCCCAACAAGTTCCCAACCCAGTAGTAACCAGAGTTTGCAACTGGTCAATCAAGCACTCTCGAACTATCAATATCAGACCATGAACTCCGAGGTGTTCTACGGTGACGATGGAGAACTCTTGTTAGCCTTACAACTTAGGGGATACAACCCGGATATGAATAATGGCCAGGCAATTAATCTCAATGTGAATATTACGGACAATATCCCGTCCCTGCTCAAGAGCCTGCAAGCAAGCCGGGTAATAACAAACGAACTTGAGCGCTTTATGCAGCGGCCATAACTATGCTTCATTTGCGGTCTAGTCAGATGCTCCAACAAATTTTAAGCAGCCATTCATATTTGGCTGATATACTGGTACCCAGAATGAATGGGACTGAAGCGGATGAAGACCATGCACATAACTAGCAACTTAAAAACAATGCGCAACAGCGGCGGCTTATTGCTAGTACTTCTATACCTCGCTGCATGTACCCCAACTATTCAGGTAGCGGTGCCCAATGAACCCATTACAATCAACTTGAATGTCAGAATCGAGCATGAAATCCGCGTTAAGGTTGAAGAGGAACTGGATGGCATTTTCACCCTGGATAGCGGATTGTTCTGAGGAGTATCAGCTATGAAGCACACAATATCGAAGGCTCTACTTTTACTCTGCTGCACACTCATGATCTCCGCCGGGTTTGCGCTGACATTGCAGGAAGCGAAAACCGAGGGCCTCGTGGGGGAGCTCCGCAATGGCTTTGTAGGCTTGGTTGTAGCGTCTGCTCCCGCCGAGGTAGTCGCCATGGTCACAGATGTGAATCAGCAACGTAGAGAATTGTACCAACAGATCGCCAGGCAGAATGGCATTAGCGTCGAACAGGTTGCGGCTCTAGCCTTCGAGAAGGCGGTCGAAGCCACGCCTTCTGGGCAGTATCTGCAAGACGCATCTGGTGCCTGGGTGAGAAAATAGGGACTAGTTCAGCCATTCACTCTCGACACGCGACCTCCAACTCCATCTCGCTGTTATAGGCCTTTGTGTAGACTTTGAGAGCCCTTTTATTTCTAGCATTCTTGCCGATTCTCAATCACAATCTACACTAATTTCGCAGATTCTAGCGGCTGCTGCTGACATAGTGTCAGCGACTTGCTTTGGCGCGTCACCCGATATATTTCTGGGCGAGCTGGTCATCAATTGGCCACTAATGTAAGGACTACAGTAAATGCAAAGCATACTTTTCGATCCCGATTCTAAGAGCGCTAGGTTTGGCGGTATCGAACTGCTTGCAGCATGGAAAGAACAGCCCGATTCCCTTATTTGGATAGATCTTCTGGATTATGAAGAAAAAGAGGAAAGGTCGATCCTCGAGGGTCTCGATCTACATCAACTCGCAATTCAGGATGCCTTAAGAAAACGCCACCCACCGAAAATAGAGAGCTATTCAGAACACGAATTTCTGATGCTCCGCGACCTGGAAAACACCGAGCAGGCACTGGATTTCGAATTCTTTCCACTTTCGCTATTCGTGAAAGATCGCATACTGATAAGTCGCCACCGAAAGATATCAGAAAGTGCCGAATGGCTAGCCGCAAAGATTGAGAAGAACCCAGAGTTAATGGCCGAGGGGCCAGCCTCACTCGCCTTGCAATTAGCAAATCACCTCTGTCGTCGCTATGTACGAATTCTCATCGACTTCGAGCCGCGCATGGATAGTCTGGAAACAGAAATGTACGACAAGCCAAACGATGAACTACTCTCGGAGATTACGAAGTTAAAGTCGCGTCTGCGCTATTTCAAACGCAATACCAATTATCACAAGCTAATAGCAGTATCTTTAAAAGAGGAGCCCCCCGAAAAATTTAGAGAAGGCCTCACTCATGAAATCGTCGATTTCTATGAGCAGGCCGAACGCTCACAGAGTTTGGCAAGCCTCTACTACGATGTATTGACCGATCTATCCGATGGTTATCTTGCACTTTCATCTCATCGACTAAACAAAGTGATGCAAATATTAACGGTAATCACCGTCATCTTCGTGCCGCTAACCTTCGTTGCTGGCCTGTATGGGATGAACTTCGAATATATGCCAGAACTAAGCTTTAGGCCCAGCTATTTTCTGGTACTGGGGTTTATGGCAGTAGTGGCTATAGTGCAGTTAATCCTGTTTCGACGTAAGGGATGGTTATAGTGGATAGCACTACCGAACCTCTTATCGATCAGATTACCAACCCCGACACTTGGGCGACCTGGCTGGATAGTTTTCAGGAATGGCTGCAGAGCGACGTGTTTGTTCTCGACACGCTGATCTGTCTGGGAATAATACTTGTAGCAGCAACCGTCGCCCGGCCCCTTGCCACACGCCTACAGAAACAGTTTCAAATTCTTATTGAGAGAGAGTCTCGGTTCTCTGTATTAGACCGATTATGGCAATCGGCACGGGACATCTCCTACCCGGGGATTTGGCTTCTCTTGCTATGGATATCAGTTCTAGTCACTGAAAGCTGGGGAATCACAAACACATCATTAGTTATCACCACGAGCTTGCTAGCGGCCTGGGTAATCATCGAAAGCGCAACAATTCTAGTGAGCAGCCATTTCTGGTCCCGCACCATCGCCATTAGTGCATGGCTACTCGCGGCGCTCAACATCCTTGGCATTCTAGACCCCACCATCGCTTTTCTGGACGGAGTCTCATTCTCTCTCGGTCAGGCGACTATATCGGTACTCACCATTATGCAGGCGCTGGTAACTCTTGGCATTTTGCTTTGGCTATCGGCGATTGCCGGACAAATTACGGAGAGCAAGCTTAAATCTGCCCGCAATCTTTCTCCCTCGATTCAGGTCCTGACGATCAAATTTATGCGCATATCCCTAAGCGCAATTGCCTTTATCATGGCTCTGGCGATAGTAGGCGTAGACCTGACTGCATTCGCCGTGGTCGGCGGCGCCGTAGGTGTTGGCATCGGTTTTGGCCTGCAGAAAATCTTCGCCAATCTCATCAGCGGATTTATTCTACTGATGGACAAGTCGATAAAGCCGGGTGATGTAATCGTCGTGGCGGACTATTACGGCCGAGTCGACGCACTAACCGCGCGCTATGTATCGGTAACTACTCGCGACGGGGTCGAACACCTCATTCCAAACGAAGAGCTTATTATCAACAGGGTTGAGAACTGGTCCCATTCGCACAATTTATTGCGCTTAAGACAGATTGTAGGCGTACACTACAAAGCTGATGTGCATAAAGCTATCGCGCTCTGCAAAGAAGCGGCTGCCGAGACCCCACGAATATTAGACGATCCTGCGCCAAACTGCCTGATGAAGGAATTCGGGGACAGTTCGGTAAATTTAGAATTGCGCTACTGGATTAACGACCCGATGAATGGGCGCGCCAATGTAACAAGTGATTTACTTCTTCGCATCTGGGACAAATTTCACGAACACAATATCGAAATACCTTACCCGCAACGCGATCTGCATTTACGCTCATCCGATATCGGCGAACTACCCCGGGAGCGGTGATCACAAAACTAGTCGAGAATCTTACGCTGGTTTACAACAAAAACACTATCGAGGCCGCTGAAGAGAACAGCCATACAGTGCAGACACTGGAATAATCACCTTTATGAAAATTAGTATTGCGACAGGTAGAAGCAAGGCTCGAGGAAGAGGCTAAAGAATGCGAGAACCCTTCGTCATAGGTAACGTTTCGATCAAAGCAGGCACACAGGAAGCAATCGAACTTTCCATCCCCGCCCTGTACACACACAATCCCATGTCTTGCCCCGTGTATGTTATACACGGCAAGAAACCGGGCCCAATACTGTTTCTTTCTGGCGCTATTCACGGCGACGAAATCAATGGTGTAGAAATCATTCGTCGTGTTTTAAACCGCAAATCACTTAAGCAGGTTCGTGGCACTATCGTTGCCGTTCCCGTAGTCAATATTCTAGGCTTCATCTCACAGACACGTTATCTGCCTGACCGCCGCGACTTGAATCGATCCTTCCCCGGTTCCGAGAAAGGCTCACTGGCTGCGCGCATGGCGCATCTATTCTTAACCGAGATCGTATCGAAGTGTAGCCACGGGATAGACCTGCATACGGCAGCGATACACCGAGATAACTTTCCGCAGATACGCGCCGAATTGGATAATCCGGAAATAGACCGTATGGCCAGGGCATTTAATGCGCCGGTTATCGTCAATACACCCGTGGCAGAAGGCACGCTGCGAGATGCTGCATCGAAGTTAAAAATTCCCGTTATCGTCTATGAGGCTGGCGAAGCGCTGCGTTTCAGTGAGGTTGCCATTCGCGCCGGTGTCAATGGCGTCGTCTCTGTGATGCGGGAGTTAGAGATGATTCCCAAAATAAAGGCCCGCAGAAAGGACATCGAACCTTTCGTAGCACGTTCCAGTTACTGGGTCAGAGCAGCGAAGAGTGGTATTCTTCGCGCAGCAAAATCCTTGGGTGAAAAGGTAGAACACAATGAGGTACTCGGCATCATCTCCGATCCGTTCGGCTCCTCTGAAGAGACCGTAGTTGCCAATGGTGAGGGAATCATTATCGGGCGCACGAATATTCCGCTAGTCAATGAAGGCGAAGCCCTATTTCACATCGCAAAATTTAAAGATGCGGAAAGCGTGCAAGAGATCGTTGAGGTGTTTCAGGATGAAATGGACCCTGCAACCGATGAGAAACCCTCTACCGAACCGGCAATAGTCTAGCTAGATTTTTACCTGGGCTTGCTTGGAGTTGCCGCCCATGAGGAACGATGAGCCACTATCCACGAGAAAGCTCCCACGAAGCAAGTTTCGGCCTAGCAACATTCTAAAGCTCATCGAGTCTCTATCGGTGAGTGTTAGTTCGGCGATCAACACGTCTTTACCTATCACTATCGACGATTCGATTACGTAGCGTTTTTCTTTATGCCCACCAGAATCGGAAACCTCTCGCCTATCAGAAACGGCAGCATGGCACTCCACTTCTATATCATTGTCATTCTGATTCGGGTGCAACAAAAATTTTACCCAGGGATTTCCATCTCTGGTATAAGGCTCGATAAAAAAAGCATGTAAGGAGGAAGTCTTTGCACCTGTATCAACCTTTGCTTTAACCGGAACATCAACCAAATCTGGCAGCTGAACCCATTCGCGCCATCCCAATGCTTTCATCTGTGTTGTTTCTTCCCGTTCTTCTACTTGCATACGCGATTATTGCGAGTCGTCTACTAGCATAATTTGAACTCATGCCGCCCGTTTATGTAGGCGAAGATTAACTGTAAAACTGCTTTTATTCCAGCATCTTGCTCTACTAGAGGCTCCCTATTTACTCGCGCTGTCTGACGGGCCCCAAGGCAAGAAGACTGGATCAAACTAGCGTTAGTCCCGGTTTGTAGCACTTGCTATTTAAACTATAACTCCTATGACTTTACTCTGCTGTTTTTGCGCTATTGGAGATCAAGAAAGCCTGCCCAGAACGCACTGGAGAATTAGAAATCAAGAATCATGGCGACGATATCAGCCTTAAGCGTTGCCGCAGTTATTACGGTTTACTGATTCAATCCTTCATGTTGGAAAAATACGAAGAGAGTGGAAAATATGCAATGTCCGCATTGCAATGTGGATATGGACAAGATCGTTGATCCAAATCAGACCCATATATGGATAGAGGCTGCCCCAGTCGCGATAGGTTATTTCTCGATGCCGGCAAGTTTACTGACCTGAAGCACGACACTTTCAGCAACAAGATTAAAGCCCTACTGAAGGGCAAACAAAAATAAGCCGCTTTTACTCCTTCGCTTCAAGAAGCTCCACGGTGACTACTTGCGAGATTGGATAAACAGAGGGTCCGAATTGATTGTAGACTGCGACGTCTGCAGCATCTCTGCCAAACCCGATAGCCACATATCCCGCTGTAATCTTTTCCTGTGTTGCATCAAAGGCATACCAGCGCCCACCCACAAATGCTTCGAACCAGGCATGCATGTCCATAGGAACCAGCCCATAGTTATAGCCCACTACCAGCCGGGCAGGAATGCTAATCGCTCGACATAAAGCTATGCCCAAGTGGGCCAGATCTCGGCAGACACCCGTCTGCTTCTGATTTACTTCTACGGCTGAAATTGGATTGTCGCTACTTCCGGGGACATAGCTAATCCTCTCTCGCAGCCAGTCCTCTATTGCTTCCACCTGATCATAACCCAACAGTTTCCCTTCGGTAATTTCTACTGCCATCTGATTAAAGCTTTCGGACTCACAATATCTGCTGGGAAGCAAAAAGATCAACACCTCGTTGGGTAGATAGTCGATATCAACAAACGGAGCACCTGGCGCTCTATCAACGACATCAGTAGTCATCACTTCTGCCGCTGTATGAATTGCAAAATGCCCTGGTGGGGCTACCAATCTCTGGCAGAGATTTCCGTAATAATCCGTAAATTCAGTAACCGGAATACTAGGCGTTAACTTGTATTCCTCGCGGCTAATCCACTGCTGCGCACCGCTGCGCGGGCGCAGCATCAGGATAAAGGGTGTAGGCACCGTAATCTCGAACTCAAAATCACAGCTAGTTGCTAACCACATAGGCTGAACCTCAAATTATTACTCTTCCAAAAACTACTTCCTGCCGCTATAAAATAACTTTTCATACAGCGCGGCAGGCTCTATTTATTGTTCCTTGTCTTGCTGACCGCCCAGCTCTTCAGACACCAAATCTTGCACATCCGGCCGTCTTCGCTGGCGCGTCTTCTTCGGAATCATTCCTCGCATGGACTCAAGTTTACCGAAGCAGAGCAGCTTGTCATCTGGCTCCAGAACCCGATCTAAGCGTGGATTTGGGATTACCTTATTGCCGCGATAGAGCGTGAGTACATTGATGTCCATCTCGGAGAGCTTCGTATCCCGAATGGTAATGCCGACGAAGTTCGATCCCTCTGGCACATAAATTTCAGTAACACCATAACCTTTGCTTACAGTTAAGCGTTGGCGAAGATCGATCTCTGGAAAGTCTACCTGAGCGGCAATATAGTCAATAACGGCTCCAGCGATATCCAAGCCCGTACAGGTTTCTATCCCCTCAAGACCGGGAGAAGAATTTACTTCCATGATCTGAGGCCCGTCCTTGCCTTCGAGCATATCTACACCAGCAACCTGCAACCCCAAGATCTGCGCAGCCCTCACTGCTGTCTCCCGATATTGCTCATCAAGCTCAACGGCTTCGGCGATACCTCCCCGATGCACATTACTTCTGAATTCCTGGCCTTGGGCCACTCGTCGCATAGCAGCAACTACTCGGTCACCTACAACGAAGGCACGAATATCCTTGCCTTTACTCTCAGCCACAAATTTTTGTATGAGTACGTTCTGCTTCTGGCTTTGCAGCAGCTCGATAATTGATTCTGCCTGTTTCATAGTGTCAGCGAGCAGCACTCCGATACCCTGTGTACCCTCGATCAGCTTGATCACGACAGGTGCCCCACCCACGCGCTCTATCGCTGGGATCACGTCTTTCTTCTCACGCACGAACGTAGTTCTTGGGATACCAATATGGTGGCGACTTAATATTTGCAGACTGCGCAGCTTGTCGCGAGAATTAGTGATGCCGTGTGCGGTGTTAGCACAGAATACATCCATCTCTTGAAACTGCCTCACTACCGCTGTGCCATAGTAGGTAATCGAGGCACCTATTCTTGGCAACACCGCATCGTAATGAGCGAGAGGTTGCTGCCGGTAGTAAATATCTGGAACGCCTTTTTGCAGATCAATGGCAAACTTAAGAGTATTTAAAATCTTTACCTCATGATCGCGGTTCTGAGCCGCTTCTTTCAGTCGGCGAGTGCTGTAGGCATCGGGGCTACAGGAGAGTATTGCTAGTTTCATGGCACGGTCTTCTTTGGAAAAATTGTAGATAGGAATTACAGCGCTATTTTACTCCGGCTGTAGCAGATAGATAGCAGAAAGATAAGGCCAGATAGTTGGAAAGCACCCTGCTGGCAAGTCTGGAAAATCCCGAAAACGGCAGTCGATAACGTAGCCTCAATGCACCTTACCGAAGCCATCTAATGGATATTCACTCCCAGCGCAGCGGCCAGAAATCAGTGCAGATGCTCTCACTTTAGGAGCTGCCTTTCTGGGCTGTCTACCTAAACGTTTATAATCAATGTTATTGCTTTGTGGCAGTCGTTCAACGTACTCTCTGTGGAGAACCTAGGGAGTCAAAGACCATGAATTGTCCTAAATGTAGCGCCGAGTTTGAAACGATTTCTTTTAACGATATTGAAGTCGACAGATGCACAAGGTGCAAAGGGCTCTGGTTCGACGTGCTCAAGAAGGATGACCTACTCAAAATTAAGGGTTCTTAATCTATCGATATTGGCGATAAACAAGTTGGTGAGAGTTATCGAGATATGCGAAAGATTCAATGTCCAAAGTGTAGCCGGCCTATGCTACCCATGGTCGACAAAGACCAGTTTCATATAAAATATGAAACCTGTGTAGACTGCTTTGGCACCTTCTTCGACGCTGGTGAATTTCGCGACCTCAAGGAAAGGTCTGTGCTGGAACGGTTTGCACAGATGCTGGGAACGCTGCGGACCCATATATGAGAACGCCTCGTCGCCCTAGTCGATCATGCTCTGATACACCATCGCCTTAAATTTTTCAGCTATAGAATAAGCGCCCGCCGGCTGGACTTGCAGCATTATCACTACACTGGTGCCAGAGATAGGGTCTGCCCAGGAGAAAGTACCCAGCGAACCACTCCAGCCAAACTCACCGTTCGTTGTGCCATAGGAACTCTTGGATTCATCTACCACCACGGCCATACCATAGCCCCAACCTCGATCGAGCATCGGGTTATTCGGATTTGTACCGAAGGGCATTAGCGCAGCCGATATATGATTGCGCGTCATCGTTTCTACTGTTGCTTGCTCCAGGATTCGCTGCCCTTCGAGTTCGCCACCGTTGAGCAAGGCCTGAAGGAAGCGCAGATAATCGGGCACCGTGCTGACGATACCCGCCGCTCCTTCTAGCAGCGGTGGATCTTGGGTGATGGGTATGGGCATCGGCGGCAGTATACTCAGGCTTCTGTCTTCGGGCGACACCCGATAGGCTCGAGCCAATCTCTGCGCTTTTGCCGCACTCACATAGAAGGCCGTGTCATCCATCTGCAGTGGTCCGTAGACCTGCCCATTCAGGTAGTCATCAAAGTCCTGACCAGACACTATCTCGATTATGCGCCCCAACACCGTTATAGAAATACTGTAGACCCACTGTTCACCCGGATCGCCAAGTAGCGGAACCGCGGCTACCTTCTCGACCAATAGCTCCAGGGAATCGCCCCGGGAGCGTACCTCGTTCTGCCTGTAGAGAGCGCCAAATCTATGGCTGAGGCCTGCCGTATTGAGCAGCAAATCTTCTATAGTCATCTCCCGGCTACTTGCGCGAGTTTCAGAAAAGTCGGCTGCATCGGGATCTATAAAGACCCGGGCGTTTCCGAAACTGGGAATAAATTTCGAGACAGGATCTTGCAGATTCATCTTGCCCTGCTCAATCAACTGCATCGCGGCCACCGCCGTGATCGGCTTACTCATAGAGCGGATCTGGAAGATCGAGTCCTCCAACATCGGGTTTTCTTGCTCGATGTTATTCCAGCCCATGCTTTCCAGATAGACGACCTCACCATGGCGAGCTACCCCCGCGACGAGACCCGCGACGCGCCCATCTTCCACATGCTGCAATAACATCTTATGTGCCAGTGCGAGTCTTTGCGATGAGAAACCCAGATTCTCCGGCATGCCCCGCTCCAGACCACTGGGAGGAGCGGCAAGCACCGGCGGGCTTAAAGACAATAATGTAAGCAGAAGCAGGGAATTAACTCTAGCCATATCGATACCTATGAAGTGATGCAAGATAATTGCTTCGGCCCCATCAGCGCAGAGAGCTAATGAAGCCGAATACTAGGGCCAATCATTACAACCTGCGCAGACAGGGCTATTTAGTCTGTATCATGCAGGCTGGTTTTGTAGGTTTCGGTTAACATCACAACGGAAAGCAGCGACAGTAGTGATGCGATCGCTATATAGACTGACACCCACACTATGTCGTATTCTGTCCACAGAATGGTTGCTATGGTAGGTGCGAAAGCTCCACCTAAGATCGCTCCAACCTGATACCCCAGTGAAGCTCCCGAGTATCGAACTTCGGTGCTAAATAGTTCGGTAAAGAACGCCGCCTGAGGTCCGTACATCATACCAAGAAACATTAGGCCGCCGCTTACCGCAACTACAATCAGCCAAAAGTTACCTGTATCTATGAGCGGGAACAAGGCAAATGCCCACACGCCAGTTAGGATCGCCCCTAGCATGAATATACCGCGACGACCGTTTCTATCAGAGTAAGAAGCCGCCAGAAACTGGGCTGGAATTTGAAGTACCGAAGCCAGCATTACCGCGAACAACATTTCATTTCTGGTCATCCCCGCACCCTCTGCGTCGGTGCCATATGCCAAGACGAAGCCGATCAAAATATAGAACGCGACTTGAATAGACAGAAACGCACCCGCAGCCAAGGCGATCCGCTTCGGGTATTTGGCAATTGCCTCTAATACGGGCGAACGTCTTACGACGGCAGGCCCCGCTGCTTCGGCGTGTTTCTTCGCCTGAAGTTCCTGCAGTTCCTTAAAGGCATCGGTGTCCTCCATATGCAGCTGCACATACATGCTGATCCAAATCAGCACGACACTGGAGATGAAGGGTATACGCCAACCCCACTGCATGAACGCGTCTTCCGATACCGAATAACTAATAATCATAAATGCTACATTGGCCAGGATCACTCCTGCTGGAGCGCCCGCCTGGGCATAGGCGCCATAGTAGCCACGCTTATCTGCCGGAGCACTCTCGGTGACCAGCAACATGGCTCCGCCCCATTGTCCGCCTATGGCAAGGCCCTGGGTGAATCGAAGCAGGCTCAGTAAAATTGGCGCCGCCACCCCGATAGTTGCGAAGGTAGGCAGAAGACCAATCAATGTCGAGGCGACGCCCATCATCATCAACGCGACAACGAGTGTACGCTTGCGTCCGATTCGATCACCGAAATGACCAAAGAGAATGCCGCCCAGAGGGCGCGCTATAAAACCGAAGGCGAAGGTACCGAAAGAAAGAATGAGACCTATCGTCGGAGTACTATCTGGGAAGAAGGCAGAAGGAAATACTAAGGCTGCCGCTGTTGCGTAGAGGAAAAAGTCATACCATTCGATGCTAGTTCCCGCCAATGCCGTCAATGCGACCTTGCGCATACTGGCTTCGACATGAGCCTGGCTCTGTGGATCGGTCTCGGGTGTGGAGCTTATATCAGCAGCCATGGTGCCTCCAGTTTGTTGGTTTGTTCTTATTATTAGCAGCTCTGAGCATAGCAGGATTTTGCGCTGGATCGCATTAAAATGAGCCCAAAACCGCTAAATCCAGTATCATCGCCAGTATGTACTACGAACTATTGAGACTATTGCACTTTGTCGCCATCTTTTGTTTTGCGGGAGCGCTCGTTGTAGAAAACATGGCCATCAAGCCAAAGATCAGTGGCGAAGATGCACGCAATTTGGCGAAGGTGGATGCCGTATGCGGTATCAGCGCGCTACTCGTATTTAGTATAGGGCTGACACTCTGGCTATGGGTTGGCAAACCTGCGGAATTTTATTCAGGCAACCCTATCTTTCACGCGAAGCTCGGCCTGTTCCTGCTGATGGTACTTTGCGCGATTGTCCCTGCAGCATTCTTTCTCAAGCATCGAAAGTCTTACGAGGAGATCATCGCAGTGCCTTCCTATCTTAGATTACTGCTAAAATTCGAACTTGTTCTTCTGCTAATAATTCCCGTGTTGGCGCTTCTGATGGCGCGCGGCATTGGGCTCAGTGCCTAGACCCTACACTAGTTAGCACAGCTCTCCCGATTCCGCTAATTGCTTGAGCTATAGGCTAGCATCTATCTTCCTATCGACTGATCCCAATTCAAAGACTGATATTTTTCCAAAATACGCATTAGATCTGCTATAGAAATTGCGCGAAGCTCTCCACGGGAACTACTAACGGTAGTGGCCTTGAATATCGCGTTGTATATGGCTTCTTCCGTTGCCTCGGCGGTAGCTGCAAACAGTGGTGTCATCGATTCGTTTACCAGAACTTCAAGCGGTACGGGTGTATCACTAATCCTGGGTTTACGCACATCGGGATGAGTCGAGAAGGCGATCACGTAATCACCAGATCCATTGCTGGCAAAGGAGCCGGTTCGCGCCAGCCCCATCAGTGCCCTGCGAGCCACGCGATCTAGATTTCGTGCAGTCAGTGGAGCGTCAGTTGCCACGACCATCATGATCGAGCCATCCTCCTTGTCAGAATCCGCAACCGGTTCGAGAAAATCGCGAAAGGTATAATTGCCCAGTTCTCGCCCTACAGGAGCGCCATTGATCGAAAGCGCGCCACCATAATTAGTCTGCACTAATACACCTATCGTATAGCCACCCAGCTCATCGGGTAAGACTCGGGAACTGCTGCCAATACCCCCTTTCCAGCCGAAGGCCTGAGTGCCGGTCCCGGCGCCGACACTGCCTTCGGCGACAGGGCCACTGTGCGCATTATCCAAAGCAGAATAGACCTGCTCTTTCTGAATTGGGTCGGCCCACATATTGTTAACGCGACTGTCATTCGTCTCTCCGACGATAGGATTCAAAGTGTGCTCTCCCATTCCAGGCTGCTCATACATCCATTCTTTAAGCGCGTTCGCGGCGCTCCATACGCAAAGTGTACAAGTTAAGAGAATCGGCGTTTCTATTTCACCGAACTCTCGTACCTGCGTCTCTCCAACCATTTTGCCATAGCCGTTTCCGGTGTGTATCCAGGCAGGAATGGGGTTTGTATAAAGGTTGCCGGGCGCCGGGATTATCGCCGTCACACCTGTGCGAATATCATCACCTTCGATGAGAGTCGTATGGCCCACTCTCACACCCTCAACATCGGTAATCGCGTTCAACTCGCCAGGCTGAAAGACTCCAACTATGACACCCGCCTCTCGTGCCCGCGGCCGCGCATCATCCTGCGCCAAGGCAAGCTGAGTCAGGCTAGTTAAAATAAGGAAGATGAGTATAGCCACCGCTGGGATCAATGGATTAGTGCGCATCGTAGTTTCTCTCCTAGCCTTCTACCCTGAACAGAGTCTGGGTGTTTAATCTGGTTAACTTCCGCATTGTAGCACTCCAACAATACACTGCCTGTGCAGCAAAGACCGAGGAGCTTAAGCTGAGGCAACCGTTGAGGCGAGAATAGGATCGATAGAAACAGTAGAGAGATACCGTCATTCTGTTATTCTCATTATCCTTACGACAAGACAAGAGATTAGAGCCCCAGGATGAAGAGATTATTACTAACGCTTTGTCAGCTAATGCTATCACTAGGCCTTGCCTCACCGAGTCTTTCTCAAGGACTGGATACCAGCGCGCTGGAACTCGCCCTTTACGGACCAGACCGAGAAGTCACCGATTTCGCGAGAGATAGCGCCAGGAAGCCTGTACAGGTATTGGATTTTCTCGGCGTCGAATCCGGCATGACGGTACTCGACCTCTATGCCGCCGGCGGCTACTACACTTTCATACTCTCCAAGGCAGTTGGCGAAACCGGGACTGTCTATGCACAGAATACGGAGCGCGGTTTGCGCTTCGTAGAAGACCGACAGAACATGACGCAAGGGGAGGCACTGAATGCCAAGATCGAACAAGGTAATCTGCACAACGTCATACAGATAGTTAGACCGCTGCCAGATATAGGCCTGGCAGAAAACTCCCTGGACTTCGTGATTGTGGCTCAGACCCTACACGACTACTACAACCCCAACTCCCAGCGCGCACTGGAGATGCTATTGCAGTTAAAGGCCCTGCTTAAGCCGGGCGGCGTTCTAGGTATCACCGACCATATTGGCGTTGCGGGTCGAGATAATCGCGACATGCACCGCATGGAAATCCAGCAGGCAATCGAACTGGCACTGCAGGCTGGATTCGGGGTTGAATCCAGCGAGATCCTGCGCGAACCCAGAGACGATCATAGCCGCAGCATCTTCGATCCGCGGCTCAACCGAAGTACAGATCGGTTCCTGCTAAAACTCACCAAACCACTGTAAGCAGCGGCGAGCAGATGTCCGGAAATCCATGGAATCGCGTGGAGTTGCCTGACCATTTTTGATAACCTCAATGTCACGTTACCGGCCAAATCAGCTACAGCCTCGAATTCACTCATCAAGCCCGAATGAAGAGCAAAAAATGAAAATAACAGCTAATTCGACTCACTCTGCCAGACAGCCCACACTGCGGCTAGCACTGCTACATTCCAGCCTTGTTGCCGCTTCCCTGATGCTGCTGCCTCTTTCCAGCAATGCCCAAGAGTCTGGCTATACGGCGCCCAGAACGGTGGATGGTGCTCCCGATTTACAGGGTATGTGGACTAGCAACACAATCACACCCTTCATCAGGCCCGAAGAATTTGGTGACAAACTGGTAATAAGCTCGGAAGAGGCATTGCAACTTGAGCAGGCAGTGGCCGACTACACCGCCGAGCAAGATCTGCCCAGCGATCCCGATCGAGTGGCTCCTGCCAAGGACAGAATCGAGCTCGCGGACAGCTATAACAACTTCTGGTTTGATGATGGCACTCGGGTAGCTCGCTATAACGGCGAATTTCGCAGCTCGCTGCTAATCGATCCGCCGAATGGACGCATGCCTGCCTACACGGCTAGCGCCGAGGAGCGTCTGCGCGCAGAGGCACAATTGCGTGAACAACGCGGCCCTTTTGCAGGGCCGGAGAGCCGCCCTCTGGCGGAGCGCTGCTTAATGTCATTTGGCTCTAGCAGCGGCCCACCCATGCTACCTATCTTGTACAACAACCACTATCAGATCGTACAATCATCTGGCTATGTGATGATACTCGTAGAGATGGTGCATGATGCGCGCATAATTCGCATCGAAGCCGATCCGCTGCCCGATGCCCTTCGCCCCTGGATGGGTGACTCAATTGGTCACTGGGAGGGAGATACGCTAGTAGTCGAAACCGATAAATTTAACCTCAATCAAAAATTCCGCAATTCAACCGAAAATTTCAGAATCACCGAAAGATTCACACGCGTCTCAGACAATGTGATGAATTACAGCTTTACCGCACAAGACCCTGCTACCTTCGTCCAGCCCTTCTCGGCAGAGATGCCAATGAACCTAACAGACGATGTTCTGTATGAATATGCTTGTCACGAAGGCAACTATTCTCTTCCAGGCGTACTTGCCGGTGCACGAGCAGACGAGGAACAATAGCCAACCATTGTGGGCCAAACCACCCTAGGCTGAATGACAGAGAGATCTCTTATGAGTAAAAAGCAAGTACAAGGAATGAAAGGAAAAAAAGTACAGGGAATCAATGAGCTCTATAGCAAAGACCCGATAGCGGCTGATAGAACGCTATGGGGCCGGGAAAGCAATCCTGTCAGTCGACGTGGCTTTCTGAAAAAGAGTGGGCTCATTGCCATGAGCACTGCCTTGGGCATGACTATCCCCTTTTCGCGATTTATGCCAGCGGGTCTGATTCCTGCCGCATTCGCCGCTGAGGGCAGCGCCCTGCAGATACCTGGCAAAGACGGACTGATAGTACTCAATGATCGCCCGATAAACGCGGAGACTCCCGCACACCTATTGGACGATGAAATCACACCGAATAACCGCATGTTCGTTCGCAACAACGGCGTAGCACCCGAGAACATTAATGCGGATACCTGGCAATTAGAGATAGACGGTGAATCTGTTGATAACCCAACAACGTTTACCATCGCAGAACTTCGTGAGCGCTTCGAAACGGTTACTCTGCAGCTACAGTTAGAGTGTGGCGGTAACGGTCGTAGTGAATTTGTACCGGGCGCGAGCGGCAATCAATGGACTACCGGCGCGGTTGGCTGCCCTACCTTCACCGGTGTGCGGCTACGCGACGTGCTTAATTATTGCGGCGTACTCGGTGACGCCGAATACATTGGCTACCATGGCGCCGATACGCACCTCAGCGGCGACCCTAGTCTGGACTCCATATCTCGAGGCGTGCCTATTGAAAAGGCGCTGGAGAGAGAATCACTCATCGCCTGGGCTATGAATGGCGAAGACATACCTGTGCAAAATGGCTATCCACTGCGGCTAGTCTGCGCAGGCTGGCCTGCCTCAGTCTCAGGCAAATGGCTAAATCGAATCGATATCCGCAATCAGGTTCACGATGGCGAGAAGATGTCTCCGCCTTCCTATTCGGTACCAAGGTCTCCAGTTGCACCTGGTGCGCGAGTAGCGAACGAGGACATGCGCGTAATCGAGTCGATGCCGGTGAAGTCTCTGATTACTTTCCCGCAATCGGGTATTACCCAGAATATTAGGGAGAGGATGGTAGTGCGAGGCCACGCCTGGGCAGGCGACAACCAGGTAGCTGGCGTATTCATCTCCATCGACTTCGGAGCCACCTGGCTGCCTTCTGCGCTGGCAGGTGCGGCGAACAGATTGGCCTGGCAGAATTGGGAAACCTGGGTTCAGTTTCCCGAACCTGGCTACTACGAGGTCTGGGCTCGCGCCATGGATCTTCAGGGCCGCTCGCAGCCCATGGTTGTACCTGGCTGGAACCCGAGGGGCTACTTGAACAACGCCTGTCATAGGGTGGCCGTACAAGTCGTTTAACTCATGCACTAAAGTTGTTGTAATATTGGACACAGAAAAAATGAATAGTAGATCGAAATTACTTTGGCTGACGGCAACCATGCTTTCGATTCCGCTGCTGGGCTCAATAGGCAGCCTAAGTGCTCAGGAAAGTGGTGCACCAGGCTCATTGGCTCAAGAAGAAGGCTGGCAGTTGGTCCGCGATACCTGTACCGAGTGTCATTCCAGTCAAATTATTGTGCAAAACTCTGGCAACCGAGAGGTATGGAAGAGCCGCATTCAATGGATGCAAGATTCCCAGGGCTTGGGTGAATTGGAAGCAGAGATCGAAGACTCTATTCTTGACTACCTGGCGGCGAACTACGGACAAAAGACAAGCTCTAGACGCAGCGCCCTACCAGCTCATTTAATGCCGGCGACCGCAAAGCCCTAAAGACGCTATGACTACAGATCAACTCTCCATGTTCGAAGATGACAGCGCAGAAGCCTCCAAGCCTGCGCCGAAGTTCAAGACGTTCAGTGTTTCACTAAGCAGGACGATCGTCTCTCCCGCCGAGAAGATTTTTGATCGCTGGCTAATCCCTACCTTCGTCGGCAACTGGATGTTTGGCGAACACCTTGGCAATGAAAAGGTGGTTGACCTGCAGAACGAAGTCCGGCCCGGGGGCACCTTCAACTACCTTATCAAGCGCAACGGCAAGGAAGTGCTGCATGACGGAGAATACCTGCAGATAGACAGGCCCAAACGTTTGAGTTTTAGCTGGAGAGAGACCGCAAAAAAAAATGCGCACAAGAGCAAGGTAAGCCTGACTCTCGATCCCCAGGAAGGAAAAACCAAGCTCAGGCTTTCACTGCAGATTGACCAATCCCTCGAAAACTACGGCGAGGAAATAAAGCAGCAGTGGGCTGAGCGGCTTAAGACACTGAGCGCTCTACTCAGTAAATAGGCACCTAACTAACGCCCTATCTGCGATGCCTGGGCCTCGCGAATCGTTTCCTGTGCGGCCAGCGGCAAAATATAGCCGTCCGCAAGATTCCGTTCCACCACTTCCCTTACTGCGCGCACATAGGCTTCATGAGTCGGGTACAGCGCCTCCAGTGTCGCCTGATCGAAGGGTTGATGCGACCCATAGAGAAAACAGAAGCGATTACTTCCGCTGTTCATACCTGTATTTTTGGCCGTGGCGACAACATGCTCGGCCAGACGAATACCACCGAGGACGTTGCCGTATTCATCTCGGGCAAACTCCACCTGAGGCATCATCCGTTTTAGCCGCAACGGATCTGCTGATGGCGGAGGTACGTCGTCGCGAATCCAGGCCACTAAATGTTCAAACGCCGCATTCATTACATCGCGAAAAGGCACGCGAGAATAGGGTGGCAGCTCACAGGCCTGATCTCGCGGCTGGACGTTATCGGTAGAGACGCCTTCGCGTAAGTTTCTAACTCTGGCGTACTCGATCTCAAAGGGAACATCCACATGAGAGCTGCCAGCTACTTCCCACTGCCGAAACGTGTCGGTGTCTGGCTGCGGGCTAGCCGCACGGCGCATCATATCGGTCTCTGCCATTATCTTGAAGATCTTGACCGGCTGGTCGTCACGGATACGACCGCCACCGCCGTGAACCATGACACCATCGAAGACAGGTTCCAGCGGATGTATATTATTAAGATAGGTCGCGAGACGGCTTGCCGATTGGGAATGGCCGGTAGCTATAATCTGCTCGGCCTTCAGCCCAGCCAGAATATCCACTTCACCGACTGCGGCGGATTCGCCTACTCGATTTATGGCCTTGCCTACTGCCGAAAAAATATCGTAGGAGAGCTCATCCTGAGTCGCCATGCCGTCGTGAGTCACGTCGAGAGAACCATAGCGCTCTGCGCTCCAGGCCCTCATGGTATCTATGCCCATTTGCTGCGCGGAAACAACCACGTAGGCATAGCCATTGCGGATGAAATGGCTACCCGACTGCCACCAGTCGATGTCTTTGTCCGGGCCGCCAGTCACATTGATCCATTCGACGACCACGATGCCATTGAAAGCGGAAGGCTCAGGCCTGCGTACGATGAGGCGCGTCTTATAGCGATGATCACTGTCAATGATGGCTGCCGTCTCGAGCTCGGGATTGCTATAGCGATTCGCTCTGCCTTCTATAAAGTACTCTTCTTCTATATAGGCGGCATCCGCAAGCCCAATCGCACTCGCGCTGTAGATGGTATTAAGCGTTCCACTCCCAGCCTTATCCGCAGGAATAGGACCGCTTATTGTGGCCGCGGGTACTTGCGCGACAGCCTGTACCGAGCATAAAAAGAGAGAGACTAGGGCGTATGCTCGCCGCGTTAGCTTGCCTTTACTCGACCCCATACGAAGCACTCCTTCAAACGATTCTGATTATAGTTTTATTCAGCCGCAGTCTATTGCCACGAACTGACTAGTTCATCGTAATCCACGGTAATGCCCTGTGGCTTTTCATTCGCCAGCTTCGGCTTTGGTGCACCGGGCTGATTTAGCCAGTATTCTCTGCTCTGAGGCTCATTCAGTTTTGGTCCGCACTCACCCAACACGCCGGCTCTCTCTAATCTCTGCATCAGGCGCTCTTGCGCTACGGCAAGTGCTGTCATCGCCTCCTGTGGAGTCTTGGCACCGGAGGAGGCATCACCAATATTCTGCCACCACAGTTGAGCGAGTCTCGGATAGTCAGGTACGTTTGTTCCCGTAGGCGTCCACTGCACTCTTGCCGGCGACCTATAGAATTCGACAAGACCACCGAGCTCGACTGAGCGCTCGCTAAAACTCTCATGACGAATATCGGAATCACGAATAATAGTCAGGCCTATATGACTCTTCTTCAGCGAGACAGTCTTCGAGGTAACAAACTGCGCATAGAGCCAGGCTGCCTTGGCCCTATCTACTGGCGTCGACTTCATCAGCGTCCATGAACCCGTGTCCTGATAGCCCAGTTTCTGGCCCTCTTCCCAGTAGGCCCCATGAGGTGAAGGTGCCATACGCCATTTCGGCGTGCCGTCGTCATTCATCACCGGCAGACCCGGCACTACCATGTCAGCAGTAAACGTCGTATACCAGAAAATTTGCTGTGCGATATTACCCTGAGCAGGGACTGGCCCTGCCTCACTGAAGACCATGCCTGCAGCCTCAGGTGGCGCATAGCGCTGCAACCAGTCCACGTATTTAGTCACCGAATAGACGGCGGCAGGGCCGTCTGTCGCGCCACCGCGTTCAACTGTAGAGCCTACAGGCCGGCATCCATCTACGCGCAGACCCCATTCATCTACAGGAAGACCGTTAGGGCTGCCCTTATCACCCGCTCCGGCCATAGACAACCAGGCATCGGTGAAGCGCCAGCCCAGAGATGGGTCTTTCTTGCCATAATCCATATGGCCATAAACTTTCTGGCCATCTATCTCGCTCACATCGTTGCTAAAAAACTCTGCGATGTCCTCATAGGCAGACCAGTTTACTGGAACACCCAGTTCATAACCGTATTTGTCAGCAAACTGTTGCTTGAGGTCTGGATCAGTGAACCAGTCATAGCGGAACCAGTAGAGATTTGCAAATTGCTGATCGGGCAGCTGATAAACTTTGCCATCTGGCCCGGTAGTAAAAGAAAGACCGATAAAATCTTCCAGATCCAAAGTTGGAGATGTCACGTCGCTCGCCTCAACGGCCATCCAGTCAGTTAAGTTACGGACCTGCTGATAGCGAAAATGCGTACCGATGAGATCTGAGTCGTTCACATAGGCGTCGTAGATGTTTTCACCGGATTGCATCTGAGTCTGCAGCTTTTCGACAACGTCCCCCTCGCCTATCAGATCGTGAGTCACCTGAATTCCGGTAATCTCAGTAAACGCCTGTGCCAGCACCTGAGCCTCATACTCATGAGTCGTTATGGTTTCAGAAACCACCTTGATCTCCATGCCGGCGAAGGGCCTGGCTGCATCGATAAACCACCGCATCTCTGCTAGCTGTTGCTCACTCGTCAGGGTAGAGGGCTGAAACTCGGGAAGCCACCGCTGCGCATCCTCCACATCCGCAGAGCTTGTCACTAGGGTACTGAGAAATACCGCAGTACAAAGCAGCGTTTTTGGAAATCGTAGATCACGAGCAATCATGCCAAACCCCTTCTAGTAAACGTCAGCCGCGATCGAGACGCGACGCAATACAAATTATTAGTAGCCTAGACGAACAAAAAAACCAGCACTGCGAAGACCACACAGGCTGCAAGACCCCACCACAGATTCAAGCCGACTAGTGCCAACCATGCCATGGAGATAAACGCACTGCCTAACAGGGAGACGAATAGCCTGTCTCCCCGCGTAGTTTCAAAACGAAGAATGCCAACACGGGGAGCACCACCGGGACTGAAATATTCCCAGACAGACATTACGATAAGCAGGCTAGCGATCACCGCAAAAAATATTGCTGTAGGCTGCGTCCAGGCCATCCAGGAGAGATCCATCACATCCTTCTTCTATTCGGTTTTCTTGATATTTTAAGAGGGTGAGCTTAGCAAAATTTTACTCTCACCCCAATTGTTTATATGCCGCATCAACGGGGCACAGATCCTCCGATACATCCCGGCAAAGCAGCCTCGCCCAAGCGATTATCTGCCTCCTCGACGTCATTGCTCTCATTACCGTAAACTTTCTTATACTGGGGGTTGGCCTGTACAGCTTGATGGCTCTCTACCTGCTGTGAACTGGGCTGAACGCTCGCTACCTCGGCCATGATTATTTGAATATTCGGACACTAATGAGCGCCGCCATGACTCGCGCACTTCCTGTCATCTATATTTGCATACTCGCAGGCATGGTAACCACTAGTTTTGCCCTGCGCTTTCCTTGGTTACCTCAATGGATTCGTTTCAATAGGCTTCGCCCGTTTCGGATTCGCCTACTAAAAATCTGGCTCCAACGATAAGGAGCCAGACCTGACAGCCTCTAATTGAGTTTGCTGCGATAGACCTGACGTGCCTGTTCAAATTGCCCGAACACATGTGCCTTCTCCGACTCAGAGCGCCAACCTGGCCAGGCATCGGCAAGCTCCTGCAGCTTGTCGATCCAGCGAATTGCATAGTCAACCGATTGTGGATTACGAATCGGCTCGTCGCCTACCTGAAACCAGATCGGATTGGTAAATGCTTGAGCATAGCCTACATCCAGAGGAAATCGCTTATCCGAGTCACCCTCCGTGCGCAGATGGCACCAACCACTGCGCTCTATAGAATGCTCGAAGTCGATATTCAGACTATTGTCACTTCTTCGCAGCGGAAATGTTTGCACTAACTCACCATTGCAAACCAGCGCAATCTCTTCCAGTTCTGTAATAGAGCGCAATTGACCGGTAATGGTCACCTCACCTCCACCCGGAGGCAATTGAACAGTATCTCCGGGTAGAGACGTACCCACCTGCATCTCCAACAGGGGACCGGAGCTGACAAAGGCTCGACCACGCTTCAAGCCTGTAAACCAGGCATCCATGTTAAGGCCCAGATTTCCCGTGTAGACATAGGTGCGATAGGAGCCAAGCAGTTTGCTGCGATGCAGCGAGGATATGGAGTCTTCCCCCCCTGTTGCAGTGACCCGCAGCCCATTGTTCCATACGGCATACAGAGGATAGAAACCCGAGGTCGCAGAGTCTGACCACTCCAGAGCATCGGTAGTACCCAGCGCCGCATCGACCATGAAGCCCTTGCCCCCGCCCAGATTGCCGTCCAGCGGGTCTGCCTCCCCCAGATAGGGATGGACATAGCCGGTAATTGCTCCCTGAGCCTTCGCCTTGAGAAACATATCAGTATTACTGGGATAGAGACTCTCTACCGCCGTCCCCTCGTAGCCGGTCACGAAGGGCGAAATCAAGTGCTCACGCATTCCAAACATGAAAACGTGACCATAGAACGGAGGCCGATACTCCTGACCTACTACCACGATCTGATCTTTTTCAGAGATCGGATGTTGCCCGCCACCCGGCACGAAGAACTGATAGTCGAGGATACGATTGTCTTTGTTTGCCACCTGCTCCAGCACCAGATCCTGGTCCTCGGCGCGCGACATCATCATTAGGTTTTCCAGGGTGTTGTGCAGGTTGCCACCGTAGTTTGCGTGTACGTGAGTCGAGGCACTGTACCAACCCTTGGCGCCCATATCGGTCATCTGTTGCAACTCGACGGTCAGCTGCGCGACCGCGCCCTCTGCGATATCTACCTCAAGGCTCTGGGGTAGATACTCGAAGCCCTTAACCACATTCAGCGAGGCCTCACCCACGGGAAGCGTAAGCGTAAACTCACCGGCATTGTGAAAGATCTGATCTCCTCTCGTGCCAGCACGAGCATAGGCATCGTTGGGGGTATAGAACTTACCGTCTGCTGCCTGTAGATGAATACGATTATGAGTAAGATCACCACCCTCATCGACGACACGCACCTTTAAATAACCCATAGGACGTTTGAAATGCAACTCGCTCATCGGCACACGAACCAGCTTTCCACCGTAGGTCTCGAGTAACTGCAACTGCGCTAGTCCGCCCTCGTTAGAGATAAACGCTATCCACTCACCGTCTGGCGACCAACGCGGATGAAAGGCATCGTGCTCGAAGAACGTCATCTTGTAGGGCTCGCCACCCTGAGTTGGCTGCACATAGAGATTATTAAATTGATCGGCCGACCCACTAGTCGATGTGTAGACGAAACGACGCCCGTCTATAGAGACATCTGGCCTAGTGCGATATAAAGTCTGTTCGGCAAGGACAGTAGTTGCCTGCAGGATTCCATCTTCTACCGCTGGCACGCGCAGCACATTGCCCGAGCCTAGCGGCACATTCCTGTTCGACACGATCAGCAATTCATTGCCGCCGGGCAACCAGGCCGGGGTGATATGCATATCACCGCTGCCGAAGTAGAGTCGATTGCTACCGTACTCATTATCGCGACTAACGGCGATCGGCTCGCCTACCCATTGTCCATCCGAGATCGCCCTAACGTACACATTGAAGTAGCCGCTGGGATTTGTAGACACGTAGGCAACCTTAGAGCCATCGGGCGAGAACACCGGGTCGGTATAGACAGCCTGATCGTCGGTCAGACTATGAGACTCACCTGTCTGGATATTCAAAATCTCGAGTTGTATGCGCTGATGATCATAGTCAGCCGTATAGATAATCCATTGCCCATCCGGCGACCAATCGGGTGAGGAGTGATAAGCCTCGTTATAGGTAAGCTCATAGGCGCCACCGCTATCAGGGTCCACCTTCCAGATACTCCCCTGCATCGCTACCGCAATCCACTGCCCATCCGGAGACCAGTCCGGCGCCCAGGGTGTGGCACTAGGCGAAGGCGGAAAGTAGAAGTTATGCATATAGTTTCCACCGCTGCGTGCAGCCGGGTAGAAACGCGCCTGCGCCATTAGCTCCACACTAAGGAAACTCGCGGCGATGAATAGGACTAGAGAATAAAGGCGAATCAGTTTCATAGAAATTCGAGCTCCAGGGTGCAGGCTTTAGATTTATAGTTTTTCTTATAGGACCAAGACTATACCAATATTCGTCGAATCGCATCAGCCATCGGGGGACATCAGTAGAGGCATCTTTCTGATGCGGCCGTTGGCCTGCGGGGTACTAATCACTCACGAGCCTTCGGCTCGTATGGGGAGAACACTGTTCAAGAACTGCAAGCATCCCACGGTAATTCCATAGACTGTGTGACTTTTAGGCAAATAGACTTAGAACCCCGGCGCTGTGGGCGAAAAAGAAAACAGATCTAGACACGACCCAAAGCGAAACCTTTGGCTATATGATTCCGCACAAAACAGATAACTAAAGCACCAGGAATAATAGTAAGAATACCCGCAGCAGCGAGCACACCCCAATCCAGACCCGAAGCAGATACGGTACGAGTCATAACAGCACTAATAGGTTTCGCGTCGGTAACGGTCAGAGTGCGCGCAATGAGAAGCTCGACCCAGGAAAACATGAAACAGAAGAATGCGGCAACGCCGATTCCCGGACCGATAAGTGGCGTAAATATCTTCACGAAGAAACGCGGAAACGAATAGCCATCGATATAGGCTGTCTCGTCTATCTCTTTCGGCACACCGGACATGAAGCCCTCGAGTATCCAGACTGCCAGTGGCACATTGAACAGGCAGTGTGCGAGTGCCACGGCGATGTGGGTGTCGATCAGACCGAAGGCTGAGTACAGCTGAAAGAAGGGCAGCACGAAGACTGCAGGTGGCGCCATGCGGTTGGTGAGCAGCCAGAAGAACAGGTGATTGTCTCCCAAGAACTTATAGCGTGAGAAGGCGTAGGCCGCCGGTAGCGCGACGCTAACGGCGATGACCATGTTCATCACTACGTAGGTAAGCGAATTGATGTAGCCGTTGTACCAGGAGGGATCGGTGAAGATAGTGACGTAGTTGTCCAGCGTGAAATCCTGCGGCCACAGCGTAAACGTGGACAGAATCTCCTGATTGGTCTTGAAGCTCATGTTCAGCAGCCAATACAGGGGCAACATCAAGAACACTATATAGGCGGTCAAGCCGGTGCGCTTCACCTTGAGCATGCTATTAGCAGAGATCGCCATTATTGCGCACCCCCGCCACTGGACTGCTCGTCATTGTCGTAGCTCGTCATCACCGTGTAGAACACCCAGCAGAGCAACAGGATAATGAGAAAATAAATAAGTGACATGGCCGCAGCAGGACCTAGATCGAACTGGCCCACCGCCATCTGCACGAGGTCGATAGAGAGGAAGGTCGTGATATTGCCCGGCCCTCCCCCTGTCACAACAAATGGCTCGGTATAGATCATGAAGGAATCCATGAAGCGCAGCAGCACCGCGATCAGCAACACACGCTTTATCTTTGGCAGCTGAATGAAGCGAAAGACTGCCCAGCGCGAGGCCCCATCGATGCGTGCTGCCTGATAGTAGACTTCGGGTATAGACACCAGCCCCGAATAACACAGCAGCACAACCAGTGAAGTCCAGTGCCAGACATCCATGAGAATTAGCGTCAGCCAGGCGTCCAGATTATTCTGTGTGTAGTTATAGTCGATGCCTAGACTGGCGAGACCATGACCCAGCAGGCCTATATCCACTCTTCCAAACACCTGCCATATGGTGCCGACTACGTTCCACGGGATAAGTAGTGGCAGAGCCATGAGTACGAGGCATACGGACACACCCCAACCGCGTTTTGGCATCGCCAGTGCAATCAATATTCCCAAGGGAATCTCGATGGCGAGAATCAAGCCTGAAAACACTAATGTTCTTAGTAGAGCATTATGAAATCGCTCCGAGGCGAGCACCTCCTGAAACCATTCTGTGCCAACCCAGAAAAACTCATTGCCGCCAAAAGTATCCTGCACGGAGTAGTTGACCACGGTCATCAGTGGAATTATCGCACTGATGGCGACCAGGATAAGCACTGGCAATACCATAAACCAGGCCTTGTTGTTCTGAACTTTTTGGATACTCACCTAGCTCAGCCTCCCTTGCCACTGGCGACTCTATAGTCATCTGCATAGAGATTGACGTGCGCCGAATCGAAGGATACATGGGGGTTCTGTGGAATAGTGTCACCATCCTTAACCAGGGTGCTAAGCTCGGTACCCTCTATCTCGCCGCGGACGATAACGTGTCGACCCACGTCTTCCAGCGCGGTTACGGTGAGTGGCATGCCATCGCCTGCAGACAGTTTAATATGCTCGGGTCGAATGCCCAGCTCGAAGCGTGAAGCGGAGGCATCGACTGTCTTGCTCAGAGAGAATCTCTTTCCCGCGAATATAGCGTCGCTAGCATCGACCTCGCAGGAGAGGACGTTCATTCCTGGCGAACCAATAAACCTGCCAACAAAGGTATGCTCCGGCGTCTCGAAGAGTTGCTGGGGCGTCCCTATCTGCACGACTGCTCCTTCGTACATTACAATCACCTGGTCGGCGAAGGTAAGCGCCTCTGTCTGATCATGAGTCACATAGATCATGGTGTGTTGAAAACGCTGGTGGATCTTCTTTAACTCTGTGCGCAATTGCCATTTCAGATGCGGATCGATAACGGTCAGCGGCTCGTCGAATAGAATCGCCTGTACGTCGGTTCTGACCAGCCCCCGACCTAAGGATATTTTCTGTTTATCGTCCGCGGTCAGCGAGCGCGCTCTATCATTCGCCCGATCCTGCAGGTCCAGCATCTGCAGTACGTCTGCTACGCGTTTTTCTATCTCATTCTTGGCGATGCCCCTGTTGTGCAGAGGAAATGCCAGATTTTCGGCGACTGTCATCGTGTCGTAGACAACCGGAAACTGAAAAACTTGCGCGATATTGCGCTGCTCCGTCGTCAGGTCAGTCACATCGATGTCGTCGAACAGAACTCTGCCTTCCGATGGTCTGAGCAAGCCGGAGATAATATTTAACAACGTCGTCTTGCCACAGCCGGATGGACCGAGCAAGGCGTAGGCGCCGCCGTCACTCCAGGTCTGCTGCATGCTACGCAGCGCGTAGTCCGGGGCAGATGGATAACGGTGTGCCAATGATTGCAGTTGGATAGATGCCATTGTGTGTCTAGTTATTTATTTCCGATTGCCATTCGACAAGCACGCCAAGGCTGTCGAATAGAAATAGATGCTGTGGTTTTAGATAGAACTTTACCGTGCTCGCTACTGCGAAATCCTGTACGTCATGAAGAAGCGCGACCCAGGGACTGTCCTCCATAGAAAAATGCACGAAGGTCTCGGAGCCAGTCAGCTCTGTAACCGATACATTTCCTTCGACTTCTATTTCATTACCAGCCTCTTTCTTACGACTAAGATGATGGGGGCGCACTGCCAAGGTGTAGCTTCCGTCGGGTATCTGCTCGATCTTAATTCCGAGTGGTTGCCGACTTTTAGCATATATAAATTGGCCCGCCACACACTCCACCTCTACGCTATTCAGCGGCGGATCTGAAAAGATTTTCGCCGAACGCAGGCCGGTAGGCGTTCGGTACAGATCCAAAGTCGGACCGAACTGTTCGACTCTTCCCTCATGCAGGCAGACTGTATTCCCGCCTAGCACAAGGGCCTCGGTAGGCTCTGTGGTCGCATAGACAAGCACTGCGCCCATGGCCGCGAATAAAGCCGGAAGCTCGGCACGCAGCTCCTCACGCAGTTTGTAGTCAAGATTTGCCAATGGCTCATCGAGCAGCACCAGGTCAGCCTTCTTAACAAGCGCTCGCGCTAATGCGACTCTCTGCTGCTGCCCGCCAGACAGTGTATCCGGCATGCGATCCAGCATCTGGGTTAACTGCAGCAGCTCAGCCACCTCCGCCACCTGTATGCCGATCTGATTCTGCTCAACTCTAGCTACTCGCAGTGGCGAGGCGATATTCTCAAACACCGTTAGCGATGGGTAGTTAATAAACTGCTGATACACCATCGCCACGTTGCGCTTCTGTACCGGCATACCCAACACAGAGACACCATCGAATAGCAGCTCTCCGCTATTGGGTTTGTCGAGACCCGCCATGATACGCATCAGCGTGGTCTTCCCCGATAGCGTGGGACCGAGCAAAATATTTAGCTCGCCGCGCTCCATTAAGAGAGAAACATCATCCAGGAATATCTCGTCTCCCTGATGGAAGCTTATATTACGCAGCTCAAGCATTCGGTTTTATCATCGCGAGTAGGCAGACAACGACTGGTTGATATAGTTGGCAAGAGAGTCTCGTTCCGCTTTAGAGAGCTTAAGACCTAACTTGGTTCGCCGCCAAAGAACATCATCCGCTGTTCTTGCCCATTCCTCTTTGCAAAGATAGTCCACCTCTGCCTGATAGAGATTGTGACCGAACTTAACACCCAGGTCTCCTATGCTTCGCGCGTCACCAAGAATATCGAAACTTAGCGTGCCGTAGCTGTTCAACCAGCGCGAAATGAGGTCGGGGCCCAACCAGGAATATTGCAAGACAAGCTTTTGAAACAGATGCTCCGGAAAATCGAAGTCACCGCCAGGTAATTTTGCATTTGCAGTCCACGCCGGGCCCATCGTGGGCAAGGCGGTTTTTAATTTGGATAGAACCTCTTCTGCAAGCACGCGATAGGTAGTTACCTTGCCGCCATAGACCGAGAGCAAAGGATGAGGCTGCGTCTTAAGATCCAGGTTGTAATCGCGAGACACTTTGCTTGCGTTCTGCTCTTCCTCATCTATAAGTGGTCGGACCCCTGAATAACTGTAGACAACATCGGAGTGTAAGATTGACTTCTTAAAGTAGAGGTTCACGATCGACAGCAAGTAGTTTATTTCTTCCTTCGATATCTCGACGTGATCCAAACTTCCTTCATGCTCTTGTTCAGTCGTCCCTATTAATGTGTAATCTTGCAACCAGGGTATAACAAAAATTACCCTGCCATCGTGATGCTGCAACATGAATGCTTGGGAACCCGTATGTATGCGCGGGACAACAATATGACTACCTTTGACCAGGCGTATATCATGTTCGGCCTTCTGTTTGCTTAACTGCGCTGACAACGACGCAACCCAGGGACCCGCAGCATTTACTATAGCTCGGCACTCGATCTCGCGGTCTGTGTTGCGCCTGTGATCATGTAGAGTAACGCACCAACCCGCATCGGTGGCTCGCATGTCCATGCACTCTGTCCGCGTTAGTATCTGCGCTCCTTTGCGCTGCGCCTGCAGGGCATTGATGACTACCAGGCGGGAATCGTCAACTTGCGCATCCCAATACTCGAAGCCATGGGTAATTGCTGAGTTAAGCGGCCCATCGGGATCGATCTTAATAGCTTTAGAGCTGAGGAAACGCCTGCGTCTGGCCAGATTGTCATACAGGAACAAGCCAGCCCTAATCATCCACGAGCTACGCGAGTGAGGTAACTGAGGAATATGGAAAGCGAGGGGCTTAATTATATGTGCTGCAGCGGCAGTAAGCAGTTCTCGTTCCTGCAAAGACTTTCGCACCAAACCAAACTCGTAATGCTCGAGATAACGCAAACCGCCGTGAATCAGCTTAGTACTCCAGGAGGATGTTGCCGAGGCAAGGTCGCCCTTCTCACAGAGAACCACATCCAAACCGCGGCCAGCAGCGTCGGCTGCTATGCCAGCCCCATTAATACCGCCACCGACTATTACCAGATCATGCATAGATTTAATTGACTCAGCTGCCCTTGCAAAAAGGCGTTAATCTTGCCCAAGAATTGGGGAGTTAGTGTAACATGGGGAACCCCTATTACTATGCTTCAATCCTCGCGCAGGCCCCAGAAAACGCCTGTCGCACTTAATTAGAGCAGTAAGGGGAATCAATTTTAGCTTGGTTCATTTTTAGAGATTTCGGCTATGGAAAATTGCATTCTCGCTATAGATCAGGGCACCACGAGTAGTCGCGCCCTGATCTTCGATTCTGAGGGAAACAAACTCTCCGTAGGACAGCAGGAATTTGCTCAGCAATTTCCTAACAATGGCTGGGTAGAACACGATGCCATGGAAATTTGGCAATCCACCATCGCCAGTTGTCACAGCGCCATTAAGTCGGCTTCTATTTCCGCTAATCAAATTCGCTGCATCGGAATAACCAATCAACGGGAAACCACTATCGTCTGGGACAGGCAGACAGGCCTGCCTATCTACAACGCAATCGTTTGGCAGGATAGAAGAACCAGCGACTTCTGCGAGGAGTTAAAAGCTCGGCAGCTGGAAGAAACAATACAGCACAAGACCGGCCTTCTCATCGACGCCTACTTCTCTGCCAGCAAGATAAACTGGATTCTTGAGAATGTGAAGGGCGCAAGACAGCGCGCTGAGAACAGCGAACTCGCCTTCGGCACGGTCGACTGCTTCCTGCTCTGGCATCTGAGCAAGGGGCGCAGCCATCGTACAGATGCCACCAATGCGTCCAGAACCCAACTATTCAATATTAAGACGCAGCAGTGGGATGAGGAACTATTGGCGATATTCGATATACCTGCCTCGATGCTTCCAAGCGTGGAAGACTGTGCAGCCGATTTTGGCGAATGTGATGCCGAGTTCTTCGGCAAGGCGATTCCGGTAACTGGAATTATCGGAGACCAGCAGGCAGCCGCCTTTGGCCAGTGCTGCTTCACTAGCGGTATGGCTAAGAGCACCTACGGCACTGGCTGCTTTCTCTTGCTGAATACAGGCGATCACATCGTAAAATCCGAGAACCGATTGCTTAGCACCGTAGCCTTTCGTTTAGGTGGTAAAGTCAGTTATGCGGTCGAAGGCAGCATCTTCATGGCTGGTGCCACCATACAATGGGTGCGCGATGGCCTGCAGCTCATCCAACATGCCAGCGACTCTGAATCACTGGCGGAAAAAGCCAGTGATGATCTGAGCGTCTATCTCGTGCCCGCATTTACCGGCCTGGGCGCGCCCTACTGGGATCCGAATGCCAGAGGCGCAATATTTGGGCTAACCAGAGACAGCGGAATTATAGAGGTAGTAACAGCCGCCCTACTCTCCGTCTGCTACCAGAGCAAAGATTTACTCGTAGCTATCGAGGCGGATGGAGGCCGCGTCGAAAGTCTGCGCGTCGATGGCGGCATGGCTAATAATGACTATGTTATGCAGAAATTATCCGACCTGATCGACGTAGAAGTACTTCGCCCCAAGCTAACAGAGACGACCGCTCTTGGCGCCGCTTATGTCGCAGGCCTGCAGGCAGGAATCTTTAAATCTCTGGAGGAAATTACTGAGAAGTGGCAATTGCAGCAGTGCTTCGAGCCGCTTAAGGATGCTAGCTGGCGAGAGACACAATATAGCGGCTGGCTGGATTCAGTCGCAAGAACGCGAACCAACGCCGCTACAAACGACAACAGAAAGGAAGAAGAAAATTGACCTTGGAACTTCATCTAATTCGTCACGGAGAGACCGACTGGAATAGAGAACGGCGCGTTCAGGGGCAGAGCGAATCGCAGCTGACGGCACTGGGCATTCAGCAGGCGCAGGAACTAGGCCAGCGCATTCGACATATAGAATTCGACAAAATCTACTGCAGTAGCAGTCTGCGTACACGTCAGACTGCAGAGCATGCCTTTGGCAATGGAGAAACAGAGATTAGCTACCTGGATGAACTGCGGGAAATCTTCCTCGGCCCCTGGGAGGGACATCTGTACGCGGACCTCGCACAGCGAGAGCCCGAGTCTCATCAACACTTCTGGCAGCAGCCCCATCTCTTTCAGGTAGCTGGTGCAGAGAGTTTCTTCGACTTGCAGCAACGCGCCGTTGATGCCGTTGCCGACATAGAAACTACACACAAGAAAAATGCCAGCACTGCGCCTAAAATCGCGATTGTTAGCCACGGCGCATTGATAAAGTCTTATCTTTGTCATGTCGAAGGTCGTAGTATGGATCAATTATGGGAGCCCCCGCGAATGCACAATTGCGCCCACAGTATCGTTGCCATTAGCGCCAATGATGGCAATAGCGTAGCCAGTATCTTGCAATATGCTGACCAGCCAGTGAATGGGGAATAACTATGACTACCGAACTAAGCGAACCATCCTTCATGAAATCGCGACGTGGACTAAAGGCTGCCGGGCTGGCTAGTCTCATAGCTGGACTCGGCCTGGGCCTGCTAACGCTGGCCTCAGCCGCGGGCATCTGGCTAGGCCTCTGGGATTTCCGGCGCGGTTTCTCCCTCCTGGGGGCGGCCAACCAATACGGACAGTGGGTCGCCTGGGCTTGCACCGCATTGGCCATCGCCACTGTCCTAAGCGGGCAGCTATTTAGCATTAAGAATGCCGGCAAGTTCATCGGGTTCGCCGCGATCGGCGCACTGCTGGCATGGGTAGCGTATCTGATTCCTGAAAGCTTCCGGCCCGGCGAAGGTGTGAACTATCCCCCTATACACGATATATCCACGAACCGAGTCAACCCTCCCGAGTTTGTCGCGGTAGTGCCGCTTCGTGCCGATGCGCTTAACACCCTGGTCTATGGTGGTTCGAACAATATGACCCCAAAACGATTAATCGAACTGACCGATAAAGCCTTTCCCGATCTAGTCACACAGCGCTACAGCGAATCGGAAGATGCAATATTTACAAAGGCCGTTGATGCCGTTTCTGAACTAGGCTGGGAATTGGTTGCAGCCGATGCATCCGCAGGGCGAATCGAGGCAACAGACACTACCTTCTGGTTCCGCTTCAAGGACGACATAGTGATCAAGATTACCCGTCAGGGGCCCGATACCGTAGTCGATGCCAGATCAGTATCCCGAGTAGGCACCGGGGACGTTGGCGCAAATGCGATACGGCTGCGTAAGCTGTTTGCCTTGCTGGAAGATTAACCGAGCCCTGCGCCAAAAATTAGATAGAGCGTATTTAGAACGAGACCATGCAGTTACAGAAGAAAACCATCAACATGCTTTGCTTCGCCGGCATAGTGCTAGGCGTATTAGCCGTATCTCAGCTTATTGGCTACTGGGTGAACAGCACTATCCCGGAGAATACCTCCGTAGAATTGAACAGCCTGATTCACTTCACCCATATTCGCAACCACGGCGGCGTGTTCGGCATGCTGCAAGGCATGGGTGGAATTTTCGCGGTGATCAGTATCGCGCTTCTGCTGGGCGTTAGCGCCTATCTCTGGTTTAGCCCATCGATAATGCGCTACGAATACATCTGCTTCGGTTTCATAGTCGGTGGCGGCGCCAGCAACATACTCGATAGATTTGTTTACGGCAGTGTGATCGACTTTATCGATATCCAACATATTCCCTACTGGAACTATGTATTCAATACCGCCGATGTCATGGTTCATGTAGGCATATGGCCACTGCTGGTTTTAAGCTTTCTCGCAGGTTCTGACGACATTGCTACAAGCAGTTAATCGAGCTCTCTCACCCATATCAGCAAAGCACAAAAAAACCCGACCGGCTTAGCCGATCGGGTTTTGTCTTCGCTCTTGAACTATCTAACTGCTAGTTTTAGATTCTGTAACAGATCGTATAAACGTTGTCTTCAGAATAAAGCGCCGCGAGCACTGCGTTGCTTGGGCTAGTGTTAACACCACTAGTACCGATAGTAGCCCGCAGACGACCCGTTGCTCCTAAGCCATCGTCAAGTTCATTGTCGATAGAGATCGCAGCCGAGCCCGGAACCTGGCTCAAACACACTTTCGTGCCGGTCAAGTTACCGCCCATTGCAGCGGTAGTTACGCCCATGAATCCACCCCATGCGTTAGTAGGTTACGTTGCAAAAGTAATGTAATTATTAAATGACTGGTTGATAGAGTATATTTCCTTATGTCAGAAAGAAAACTCTCAGCCACCGAAGCGGGCACAAAAAACAGTTCAAAGACACATCTAAGAATCAAGAGACAGTGACTTGACAACAACGCTTACCTTGTCTAGCCAAAAATGCTCGCCGTATCTGCACTCCGACTCACAGCCATTTTGGCATCAGCAAATGGAGGTAATTAAGGTATTTATCTTACAGACATGCTTCGAGTTGAAGACAATCGCCCTGCCCGTTTAGTCTGCACAACAACGTTTGACTAACCACTAAAAAAAGCCTGGCCATCGACAGATGAGCAGGCTTTCTATATCTTTCCAAGACCGACCCTACTTCAATTTACAGAGTTCGAATCTGTGTATAGTCGGTATAGCCCAGTAGAATTTTCTCGATACCATCTTGCTTTCTGGTGTGCATGCCATCCTTAATTGCAGCGAGGTGAATTTCAGCTGCTGGCGCCCTACGCAAGATCATCTTCTTGATTTCCGAATTATTAATGAGCAGTTCGTGTATACCCATACGACCACGGTAACCTGTATCCAAACAATCTATACAACCCGGCGCCTTATACAGCGTAAACTCACCCTTCTGCGTAAAATCTTTACGCCAATCTTCAATTTGAGCAGCAACTTCCTCATCCGTTGCCGCTGATCTCGAACCGTCGGGAATTGCCTCACTACAATATTCAGCAGCAAGAAATTCAAGTTCGCGCGCCTCTGGCACATAAGGCTTCTTGCATGAAGTACACAGTGTTTTTGTTAGACGTTGCGACAATACACCAATCATAGCGTCGGCGAAGTTGAATGGATCCATATCCATATCCAACAAGCGGATAATACTCTCCGCTGCGCTATTGGTGTGTAGTGTAGACAATACCAGGTGACCTGTTAGTGAGGCCTCGACCGCCGTAGAGGCTGTTTCATGGTCACGCATCTCGCCCACCATTATGATGTCAGGATCGGCACGCAAAAATGCTCGCATCGCAGCGGCGAAGGTCATCCCCACCTTATCGTTCACCTCGACTTGGCGCAGTCCCGGCTGCGTTATTTCCACGGGATCTTCCGCCGTCCATATTTTACGCTCTGTTCCATTCAAGTAATTTAGAACTGAATGCAGGGTTGTACTCTTACCCGAGCCGGTAGGACCACAGACTAGAAACAAGCCATAGGGCCTGGAGACACCATCTAGCAATCGATCGAGATTATTGCTGCTCAAGCCGATCGCGTTGACAGGCATGCACTTGCCACCGCTAAGCAGTCGAATTACCACGTCTTCGATGCCACCGGCAGTGGGAATAGTAGCGACACGTAACTCAACATCAATCGGCGCAAAATGCCGAAAGTTAATCTTTCCGTCTTGGGGTTTGTTCTTGTTGGAAATATCCAAATGAGCCATGACCTTTATTCTCGAAACAAATACGGCTCGATATTTCGTTGGAAATTTATAATAAGTAGCCAAGACGCCATCTTTACGAAAGCGCACGACTACTTTCTGTTTACCCATTCCAGGTTCGATATGTATGTCTGACACTTTCTAGCGATGCGCATCTTCAATTATCTTGTTTACGATACGCACCACAACGTTATCTGTAACCTGAGCAGTCTCTGCCGCCGAGAATAGAGTTTCGTCATAAGAGTCGTCATCATCCTCCCCCTCTACTTCACCGTCGAAATCGGCAATGGTCGACTCGATATCTTCCGAGGAATAGTAGAACTGCAGTGCCCAATTGATGTCTTCCGGAGACGCCATCACTGGCTCAACATATTTGTTGATATTTAAGCTGAGCGCGTCTGTAACCTGACAATCCATTGGGTTCTCTATGGCGACAACAATCTTTCCTTCATAGACGTAGAGGGGAACGACTTTATGCTTAAAGGCAATTGCCGCGGTCAGGACTCGAATAACCTCCGGCTCGACGATGAATTCGCGCAGATTAACGAACGGAATTCCTAATTTCTTCGCTAAGCTCTGCTGAATTTCGTCCTTTGCGATTACGCCGCTATTAACTAAGATTTCACCGAGAGCACTCTTACGTTTCTTCTTCTGTTCTTTCAACGCCTCATCAAGCTGCGCTTCCGTAACCAAATCTTCTGAGAGGAGAATCTCGCCGAGTTTCAGGTTCGGCATATTCTTCTGCCTGGACAGAGCGCCTTCTAGCTCGTCCGCATCAACAATCTTCTGACTAACTAAGTACTCACCAATCGTACGCGATCGTTCTGTCTGTTGTTCCTCGAGCGCTGTACTTAACGCCTCCTGAGACATCTGCTTCTCTTGAACGAGTAAATCACCGATCTGTCCACCAATAGCATTGCTTTCTACCGCAGTCTTAGACACAAAAAGGTGTGTACAGTAGCGCCACTTGCGGCCAATTTTTGTTTGCTCGTAAAAATGTATTCCATTCTTGTCATTACGCGAGCCATAAGTCTTGCCGGTGATCTCAGTTCTATCCTTAAAGAAGACCTCGAACGATCTTGCGGCCGTATCAACATCCAGACCCTTTATTTTCTCCTCCGTGTTATTGCTAGCTAACATCAACTGATAGGGTTTCTCCAGGCGAAGAAACTTGATGGAGCTCATATCAATATCAGTCTGCGTGGTCGCCCGCGGCTCAAGAATACTAATTATTTCTGTTGCCACATTGAACTGCACGAGCTTACCCTTGATGCGGGTATTATTGTTCAGCTCGATAGTTACCGAGGTATTTGAGTATTCAGGGCCTTCATGGACATCCGAGAACGGAGGTGTGGCTGCAGGTCTATCTTCATTGCGCCTGGGGATTGAGTAGCCATACCAACTGGCGGCTCAATCATAATCAATGGTTCGCTCTGCATTATTGCTCCTCAGCTCCTGCCGGCCAATAACGACTGCGGCAGAAGATGCTGTGATGCGTGCTAATTGGGATGACGAAAATGTTTTGGTCGATCAATGAAGTACTTTAGCAGGATTTGGAAAACTGCACAATTTGTGTATCTATCTGTTTTTATTGCTTATTTAAACAGATATAAAACTCAATTCCGCCGTTTTTGGCGTAGTCGATGTTCTCACTGAGTCTACGCCCTGCATCAGGATTTATCTTATTAATTTAGCTCGGCAGAAAATAAGCAATCTGGCCAAGGTTCCAGTGGTCATGCCCACTCCGGCGAGCACCAGCATACAGGCGAATAACATGAATGTTGTGACTTCTTCCGCAAGAAAGAGGTTCCCCCAAAACAGGCTAAACAGAGGTATGAGGAAGGTATTGGTAACGGCGAGATTCGAGCCTATGCGCGAGATGAGACGATAGAAGAGTACGAAGGCGAAGCCGGTGCAGACAATCCCAAGAGAGAATACACTAAACCAGATTGAACCCGTAGGTAACACATCAGGCATCTGCCAATAGGCAAAAGGCAGCAGCATGATCGAGGAGAATAGTAAACTGCCGGTGGTAATCGCCACACCACTTACCTTGTACAAGTGTGCGGCAGTTAGATTGATTGCAAGGCCGTAGAGCCCAGCCCCCAGCAAACCCGCTGCAATCGCCTTCAGGGGTGCGTTAGCCGTTATAGGCCCTGAGTAGCTCAGCATCAAAAGCACCACTCCAAAGAACCCTAGCAGCATACCCATGACGGCGGTCAGGGATAACTTTTGCTGCCAGAAAGTAAATGCAAGGATAGCTGTAAAGAACGGAACAGTTGCATTGAGTATCGAAGCGAACCCCGCCCCGATACTTAAAGTTGCATAGGCCAAAAGACAGAATGGCAGCGTCATATTGCAGAGGCTAAGCACGAAGAGTGAGCGCCAGTTTGCAATTATCTCATGATGCTTCTTCATCGCTATACAGAGCGGCAACAACACCAGTAGACCAGATGCCACGCGCATTTCTATAAGAAAGAAGGGTCCAAATACCGGAGAACTCACCCGTAAGAAGAGAAAGGATGCTCCCCAAATTGCGGAGAGCAATATAAGCACCAGATAGTCTTCTAGCGCGGGTTTGCTAGCCTGCATAGAGGGAACACCTACTCAGAGGAAAGCCTGAGCTGTTGTTAATTGACCGACAATCAAGTTGGGTTATGCTGTGTAGACGGCTCCGGCCGCAGCCATCGCTTTACTGACATCCACCGGCATGCCTTGGGCAGCTAATACACTACCAAGCGCCGAAACACACAGAAGCACGTTGCTCTTATTGCTAGCAAAACCCATCAACCCGATACGCCATACGGAACCTGCCAAGGCTCCAAGACCGGCTCCAATTTCTAAGTTGTAATCATTCAACAGAACCGATCGCACGCTTGCATCGTCGATAGATTCCGGGAAAGCGACGGCGTTCAGTTGTGGTAGTCGAAATTCCTTGTCGACGATAAATTTCAAGCCCAGAGTCTCCAAACCTGCAAGTAGCGCCTCATGGTTTAATGCATGACGACTCCAGGCATTCTGCAAACCCTCTTCCTGAAGAATGAGCAAGGATTCGTGCAACGCATAGAGAGAATTTACTGGCGCCGTATGATGATAAGTGCGTTTTGCATCGCTGCCCCAGTAGCCCATAACCAAATTCAGATCGAGGAACCAACTCTGAACCTTGGTCTTGCGCTCTCGGATTACCCGCGCTGCACGCTCGGAAAAAGACACAGGAGACAAACCGGGGACACAAGACAAACACTTCTGTGTGCCAGAATAGATAGCATCGATCCCCCACTCGTCTACTTCTAACTCGATCCCACCTAATGACGTCACTGCATCAACGATAGAGAGGCAATCATACTTCGCGGCTAAGCCACACAGAGCCTGAACATCGGAGCGCACTCCCGTAGAAGTCTCAGCGTGAACGAAGGCAATGGCCATTGCATCAGGGTTATCAGTTAACGCCTGCTCCGCCTTATCGATATCGATAGTGCTGCCCCAGGCATCTTCCACCATAATCGCCTCGGCGCCACAGCGCTCGACGTTCTCTTTCATGCGCCCACCGAACACCCCGTTCTGACAGATTACCACCTTGTCTCCACGCTCGAGCAGGTTCGTGAACACAGTTTCCATTCCCGCCGACCCCGGTGCAGATACTGGCATCGTAAGTGCGTTGCCAGTCTTAAAAGCATGCTGCAACAACAACTTCGTCTCATCCATCATTTGGATGAAGGCGGGATCGAGATGACCAATAGTAGGGCGTGAAAGCGCCTCTAGGATGCGTGGGTTTGCATCGGAAGGACCGGGTCCCATTAGAGTACGTACTGGGGGATGGAAAGATTTCATTGATTGCTGACCTCTATAAAGTCTTTTAAAGATTGGAACCAATAAAAAAGCCGAGAAAAACTCGGCTTTTCTTAATACGATGAATACCTAACAGGCTAATCCTCTGCAGCTACCGCCGCTGATTCGGTGTCGTCAGCTTCCGCATTTGGGCGACCTACTAGCTCAACATAAGCCATAGTTGCTTTATCGCCTGCACGCTCACCGCACTTGAGAATGCGTATGTAGCCACCAGGTCGGTCCGTGTAACGTGGACCGAGCTCAGTAAACAACTTACCCACCGTAGCCTTGCTACGAGTACGACTAAATGCCAAGCGGCGATTAGCCACACTGTCATTTTTTGCCAGTGTAATTAAAGGCTCCGCAACAGATCTCAGCTCTTTAGCCTTGATCAGTGTGGTCTTAATGATTTCATGTTCAACCAATGAAATAGTCATATTTCTGAACATGGCTTGTCGGTGCGAACTATTTCTATTTAGCTGGCGACCGCTTTGTCGATGACGCATAACTCGTTACCTTATTCTTAAGGGCTAGATTAATTCTAAGCCGCCCGATCGTCAGATTTAAGACTAGACGGAGGCCAGTTATCCAGACGCAGACCAAGTGATAGTCCACGCGTAGCCAATACGTCTTTAATCTCTGTTAGAGACTTCTTACCTAAATTTGGTGTCTTCAACAACTCAACTTCCGTGCGCTGAATAAGATCACCAATATAATAGATGTCTTCCGCTTTTAAGCAGTTCGCAGAACGAACTGTAAGCTCAAGATCATCAACCGGGCGAAGAAGGATAGGGTCGATTTCATCTTCGTGCTCCTCTGGCTCAGCAACAATCTCACTCTGTAGATCAACAAATACAGCTAGTTGATGCTGCAGAATTGTAGCTGCACGACGAATCGCTTCTTCCGGATCGATAGTACCGTTAGTTTCTAAATCTATAACTAGCTTATCGAGGTCTGTTCGTTGTTCTACACGTGCGTTCTCTACTGAGTACGATACGCGAATAACAGGTGTGTACGAGGCATCTAGTACTAACTTGCCTACACTGCGTGTCTCGTCGTCGTCAGATGTACGACTATCTGCTGGAGAATAACCTCTACCCTTGCGAACAGTAAGGCGCATATTCAACTCGCCATTCCCATTCAGATTGGCGATAACATGATCAGGGTTAATGATCTCAACATCGTGATCTACGGCAATGTCTCCAGCGGTAATTGTACCTGACCCTTTCTTGTTCAGGGTGAGAACTGCCTCATCGTTGTTATTTAAGACTATGGCTACACCTTTCAAATTGAGAAGAATCTCAATCACATCTTCGCGTACACCTTCTATAGTGCTGTACTCATGTACGACACCATCAATCTCGACTTCTTCAACCGCGCAGCCAGGCATAGAAGAAAGCAAGATTCTTCTTAGCGCATTGCCTAGAGTATGACCGAAGCCACGCTCTAGAGGCTCAAGCACAACCTTCGAGTGACAGGAATCGAATTCGTCGACTTGTATCACTTGCGGTGTTAGAAAATCTGATAATGAAATTTGCATGAAATCCACCCTTTGTGTGATTGTCACTACTTGGAATATAGCTCGACGATAAGGTTCTCATTGATCTCAGCAGGCAGATCTTCGCGTTCAGGCTTACGCGTGAACTGACCTTCAAGTTTGCTCTGATCTACTGAAATCCAATCGATTGGGTTACGCTGAGAAGCTAGTTCCAATGCTGATTTAATACGTAGTTGTTCCTTGGCTTTCTGGCGAATTGCTACAGAGTCACCTTCGGCTACACGATAAGAAGCAATATTAACCACTTCACCGTTTACTGTAATAGATTTATGCGCAACGAGCTGACGCGCTTCGGCACGAGTCGAACCGAAACCCATACGATATACGACGTTATCCAGTCGGCATTCCAAGAGCTGCAAAAGGTTCTCGCCAGTAGCTCCCTTTAATCGCGCCGCTTCTTTATAGTAGCCACGGAACTGCTTCTCCAGGACACCATAAGTTCTGCGAACTTTCTGTTTTTCGCGCAGCTGAACACCGTAATCCGATAAGCGACCACGACGAGCGCCGTGCTGGCCTGGAATCGTATCAGCCTTACACTTGCTATCGAGAGGGCGAACACCGCTCTTAAGAAACAAATCAGTTCCTTCGCGGCGGGACAACTTACATTTTGGGCCTAAATAACGGGCCATAGTCTATCTCCTGTGCTCTTGCACGTATCAGAAGAGCTTCTGCTTACTTATCGTTTAAACGCGTCGCTTCTTAGGCGGTCGACAACCATTGTGTGGAATTGGCGTGACGTCTGTAATATTTCCGACTCGAAGACCGCAATTATTTAACGCTCTAACAGCCGATTCACGACCAGGACCAGGTCCATTAACCTTTACGTCCAAAGTCTGCAATCCATAAAGTTCGATTGCCGCTTTTCCTGCTTTCTCAGCTGCAACCTGTGCCGCGAAGGGCGTGCTCTTTCTAGAGCCACGAAAACCGGAACCACCGGCAGTCGCCCAGCTCAATGCATTTCCCTGACGATCGGTAATAGTGATGATCGTGTTATTAAAAGATGCATGAATAAAAGCAAGACCATCGATAACGGCATTGCGGGTTTTCTTTTTAGTCGACTTCTCTGCTGGCTTAGCCATAAATTATTCCATCTAACTCTAAATTTCGCTCGATTCGGGGTCAGAGTAAAAACTCATCGCCTGAGTTATAATATCCACTGAACTTTAAATGAGTTTTTACTCTGACCCCATTTGGCAATTACTTGCGAATAGGCTTACGTGGGCCTTTTCTGGTTCTTGCATTTGTTTTGGTGCGCTGCCCACGAACAGGTAGGGAACGACGATGACGAATACCGCGGTTACAACCTAAATCCATCAGACGCTTAATATTCATCGAAACTTCGCGTCGCAGATCACCCTCAGTTATGAGGTTCGCTACTTCCGCGCGAATAGTGTCTAGTTGCTCAGGGCTAAGATCACTAGTCTTCGTAGAAGGCGTGATTCCAGTCTTGTCACAAATCGCGCTTGCGGTAGTTGGACCGACTCCAAAAACATAACGCAAAGAAATAACGATATGCTTGTTGTCGGGTATGTTGACTCCGGCAATACGTGCCATAAAGATGCTCCGTTCTCTACTATTCTTAACTACGAATTCAGTCTAAATCAGGACTATCCCTGACGTTGTTTGTGTCTTGGTTCGGCCTTGCAAATTACTCGCACAGAGCCATTACGCTTAATTACTTTGCAGTTTCGGCAAATTTTCTTAACAGATGCTCTAACTTTCATGTTCGTTCTCCGTTGTTCTTCTAACAGTATCTAGATAGATCAAACCGAAATATCAAATACCGCTACGTCCGTAATTACCTAGCTTCGACTTCTTCATCAGTGAATCATACTGATGAGACATTAGGTGCGACTGTACCTGGGACCAGAAGTCCATGGTTACAACGACCGAAATCAACAGCGCCGTGCCACCTAAGTTAAACGGCACATTGGCAAACATTTGCATAAAATTCGGTAACAAACACACAAGAGTGATGTATACAGCACCGAACATAGTGAGCCTGGTGATTACGCCGTCGATATACTTCGCGGTTTGCTCACCCGGTCGAATGCCTGGAATAAAAGCACTCGAGCGCTTCAAATTTTCGGCAACATCACGAGGATTGAAAACCAATGCCGTATAGAAGAAGCAGAAGAATATAATCATCGCACTGAATATTATGATGTAAAGCGGCTGCCCAGGGCCAATCAGGAACGCTAGCTCCTGTAACCACTCCGAACCTTCAGCCTGTCCAAACCAGTTAGCGATACTGGCAGGGAATAATAAAATACTGCTGGCGAAAATCGCCGGTATAACACCCGCCATATTAATCTTGAGGGGAAGATGACTGGCTTGAGCCTGATACATCTTCCTGCCTTGCTGGCGCTTCGCATAGTTAACTGTTATGCGTCGCTGCGCTCGCTCGATATAGACAATGCAGGCGATAACGCCGATAGCTATCAATCCAACGACTAGTAGAAGAACGCCATTAATCTGGCCTTCATAGGCCTGAGTCAACGAGGTGCCTATCGCCGCAGGAAAACCCGCAACAATTCCGGCGAAGATCAGCATGGATATACCGTTACCGATTCCTTTCTCTGTAATCTGCTCACCCAGCCACATCAGGAACATCGCACCAGTAACAAGGGATACGATCGCTGTAATGTTGAATGCCAGACCGGGGGCATAAGCCATTGGAGCCAGCAACCCGACTGTCATACCAGTGCCCTGAACTGTTGCCAGAACCAAAGCACCATAACGTGTGTATTGTGAAATCTTGCGGCGACCTGACTCACCCTCTTTCTTAAGCTGATCCAGCTGTGGGCTCACAGCAGAAAGCAGCTGCATAATAATCGAGGCAGAAATATAAGGCATGATACCCAGAGCCAAAATGCTCATTCGCTCTAACGCCCCGCCACCGAACATATTGATCATGTCAGTGAAGGTGCCTTCCTGTGCTGAAAAGAAGGAAGCCAACTGTAATGGATCTATTCCAGGAACAGGTATATGTGTGCCTACTCGATAGACGAATATGGCAAACAATAGGAACAACAGGCGTGACTTGAGCTCGCCGAGCCCCGCGCCTATGTTTTCTGGATTTATGTTTGGTTTAGTTGCCATTACTTTTCTTAATTAGTCCGCTTATCGGCTCTATTCTTCTGCTTCCGGCGCATCATCCGCAGGCGCTGCAGCTTTCTTTGCTGCTTTAGCAGGCTTCTTATTATCCGCCGCAACAGGCTTGTCAGCTTTCTTCGCTAACTTCTTAACTTTAACAGGGGCCTCGATATCGATGACCTTGCCACCGGCAGCTTCGATAGCTGCACGCGCTCCCTTAGTAGCGCCAATGCCTTCAAGAGTTACTGCCTTAGTTACCTCACCGGAGAGCATCACCTTCACGCGCTTAATGCCTGCCGTGATTAGATTAGCCTTACGCAAAACCTCTACAGTGATAACGTCTGCATCAAGCTTGTTTAATTCTGATGTGCGAATCTCAGCCGAAACACGGGCGATGCGAGAGCTAAAGCCATACTTGGGCAGTCGCATTTGCAAAGGCATTTGACCGCCTTCAAAACCTGGTCGTACTGTACCGCCGGTGCGAGACTTCTGACCTTTGTGACCGCTGCCACTAGTCTTACCAGAGCCACTGCCGACACCACGACCTACGCGTTTCTTCGCTTTATGGCTGCCAGGCGCTGGGCTTAATGTATTTAGTTCCATCACAATATCCTTAGTCTACGGCGACCATGTAGCTAACTTTGTTAATCATCCCGCGAACCGATGGGGTATCTTCCACCTCCACGCATTGGTTCATACGACGCAGACCAAGACCCTTCAAGCACAGCTTGTGCTTCGGAAGTGTACCGATTGGGCTACGTACTAAAGTCACTTTGACTGTATTTTTCTTCGCCATTTTCAAACCTACTATTACTAAACCCAGTTAGTTCTTAACCCACTATCTCTTCGACTGACTTGCCACGCTTATTGGCAATATCTTCAGGCGAACGCATGTCTCGTAGACCGTTAAACGTAGCTCGCACTACGTTAACTGGATTAGTTGACCCATAACATTTAGCCAATACATTCTGCACACCCGCTAATTCCAGGATAGCGCGCATTGCGCCACCAGCAATTACGCCTGTACCTTCAGAGGCTGGCTGCATATAAACCTTGGAGGCACCGTGCTTTGCTTTAATTGGATATTGCAAAGTGTGGCCGTCAAGATTAACGGTAATCATGTTGCGGCGTGCTGCTTCCATCGCCTTCTGAATCGCCAGAGGGACTTCTCTAGCCTTGCCGCGACCAAAGCCGATACGGCCATTGCCGTCACCAACTGCAGTGAGCGCTGTAAAACCAAAGATCCGACCACCCTTAACCACTTTTGCTACGCGGTTAACCTGGATCAGTTTTTCCTGCATGCCCTCTTCGTTCTTATCAGGCTGGTCTCTATATGCCATAGTTCAAAACCCTTAAAATTCTAATCCGCCTTCACGAGCTGCTTCGGCTAATGCCTTTATGCGGCCGTGATAGGCATAACCTGAACGATCAAAAGCGACTTTTTCAATGCCAGCTGCTTTAGCTCGTTCAGCGATTAATTTTCCGACTTTGCCAGCTGCATCGACATTGCCAGTCTTTCCTCCACGCGCATCTTTTTCAACAGTAGATGCCGAGGCTAAAATTACGTCACCAGTAGGCGCGATTACTTGCGCATAGATGTGTCTAGGCGAACGATATACACACAATCTGTTCATGCGTAGTTCGCTAATCTTTGCTCTGGCTCTCTTTGCTCGTCTAATACGAGCGACTTTTTTAACGTTCATAGCTTTGTGCCCTATTTCTTCTTCGCTTCTTTTCTAAATACACGTTCATCAACGTAGCGAATTCCCTTGCCCTTATAAGGCTCAGGTGGACGAAAATCTCTGATTTCCGCAGCGACTTGACCCACGAGCTGCTTGTCAGCCCCGGTGATCACGATTTCTGTTTGCGAAGGAGTCTCAGCTTTCACCCCTTCTGGAAGTTCATAGTTAATCGGGTGAGAATATCCAACAGTGATATTTATTTTCTTACCCTCGGCCTTGGCTCTATAACCAACGCCCTGAAGCTCTAATTTCTTTTCAAAGCCTTGGCTAACACCAACGCACATGTTGTTGATTAGCGAGCGAAAAGTACCGGCCATGGCATTTGCCTGCCGTGAACCATCTTTAGCGGAGACGTTAAGAATCTCTCCATCCTGCGCAACAGCTACTGAGCTGTGCAAGACTAGGCTCAGGTTTCCCTTGCTACCTTTTACCGATATCTCGGTGTCGCTAAGGTTTGTTTCTACGCCCTTAGGTATCTCTACCGGGCTATTCGCTACTCTGGACATAATATTGCTCTATTGACGACCTTAGCTTTCTCTTAACGAGACTTCAGATCGAGTATCAACACCAATTAGAAAACTGTGCAAAGAACCTCACCACCAATTCCGGCAGCTCGTGCTTGCGTTTCAGTCATAAGGCCTTTGTTTGTGGACAAGATTGAGATGCCCAAACCGGCTCTAACTTTCGGTAAATCTTCTTTACCCTTATAGCTTCGCAGGCCTGGACGGCTTGCTCGCTTAATTTCTTCGATTACAGCTTTACCCTGAAAATATTTCAGCTCGATATCGAGTGTTGGCTTTCCATCGTTCTCATTAACGCTATAACCGGTTATATAACCTTCGTCCTGTAATACCTTTGCGATCGCAACCTTAATCTTCGAAGAAGGCATCACAACCGTTGGCAATTTCGCCATCTGCGCATTACGAATACGAGTTAATAGATCTGCTATTGGATCTGACATGCTCATGTTTCTTCTCCGACTACCAGCTGGCCTTGGTTAAACCAGGCACATCGCCGCGCATTGCTGCTTCGCGCAACTTATTACGGCACAAACCAAATTTACGATACACACCGTGAGGCCGGCCTGTAATTCGACATCTACGACGCTGACGAGAAGGGCTCGCATCACGAGGCATCTTCTGCAACTTGACCTGGGCTTCCCATTTTTCATCATCACTAGCGTTGTCATCTTTGAGAACAGCTTTAATAGCAGCACGCTTGGCAGCAAATCGCTCTACCATCTTAGTGCGCTTGTTCTCTCTAGCTATCATTGAAGTCTTAGCCATTATTAAGAGTCCTTTTCCTCATTAGTCGCAGGCGCTTCTTCCGCTGCAGGTGTTTCTTCAACTACTTCTTCAGCAGGGGCCGATGCCTTAGCACTTTCCGCAGCAGGCACAGAGCCTCTGAACGGGAAGCGCATCGCTGCCAACAGCGCACGACCTTCGTCATCGCTCGCTGCAGTAGTAGTAATAGCAATATCCAGTCCACGCAAAGTATCGATCTTGTCGTAGTCGATCTCTGGAAAAATAATTTGTTCGGTAACGCCCATGGCATAGTTGCCACGACCATCGAAAGACTTAGGATTCAAGCCGCGAAAGTCTCTAATACGCGGGATAGCGATATCAACCAGTCTTTCGAGGAAGTCATACATACGCTCGCCACGAAGAGTAACCTTACAACCTACTGGCCAGCCCTCACGAACCTTAAAACCAGCGATTGATTTTCTTGCCTTGGTGATTACTACTTTCTGGCCACTGATCTGAGTCAAATCGCCGGCAGCATTGTCAAGAATCTTCTTGTCTGTCAATGCCTCACCAACACCCATATTCAGCACAACCTTAGTAATCTTAGGCACGCGCATTGGATTGTCATAACCAAATTTCTCGGTTAGAACTGGTACCACTTCTTTTCTGTAAAACTCTCTTAACTGAGCCATGCTTGGCAACCTACCGTTATTAATCTATATCCTGACCGTTTGACTTAAAGACACGCTTCTTAGCACCGTCTTCAAGCACCTGAATTCCAACGCGGTCTGCCTTGTTGGTCTCAGGATTAAAAATAGCAACGTTCGAAATACTAAGCGCTGCCTCTTTCTCAACAATTCCACCTGCCTGACCCGCGTTAGGATTCGGCTTAGTGTGACGTTTAACCATATTCACACCATGAACCATAACTCGATCAGCGCCAACGAGACGGGAAATAGTTCCGCGTTTACCCTTGTCTTTGCCAGTGATTACTATCACTTCATCATCACGTTTAAGTTTGCGCATTTCCTGCCCTTGCCTCTATAACTCTATCTTGTTTACGTTAACTCTATTCCGTTGCCGCAAAAATCGAACCTATCAGCGCCTAAAGTACTTCTGGCGCCAATGAAATAATTCGCATAAATTTTTCGTTTCGTAGCTCTCTAGTTACGGGACCGAAAACACGGGTGCCGATAGGCGCTTGCTGCGCATTCAACAGAATGGCGGCATTGTCGTCGAAACGAATTTGTGAACCATCACCGCGTCGAACACCTTTCTTGGTGCGTACTACCAACGCCGTCAATACCTGGCCCTTCTTCACTTTACCCCGCGGAATCGCTTCCTTAACGGTAACTTTGATAATGTCGCCAATGCGAGCGTAACGGCGATGGGAACCGCCCAACACCTTGATACACATTACGCGTCTAGCGCCGCTGTTATCCGCGACATCTAAGTAAGACTGCACTTGAATCATCGATTCGCTCCACCGTGCATCCGCTTATCGAATGCAAACTCTTAATCTAAATCTAATTTAAACTTGCGCTGCCCGCTCGTCTATTGACACCAAAGACCAAGACTTAGTCTTGGACAGAGGACGCACTTCCTGAATCGTTACTTCATCGCCCGGCAAACACTCATTGTTTGCGTCATGCGCATGAATCTTGGTAGATCGCTTAATGATCTTTCCGTATACCGGGTGTGTTACCCGACGCTCTACAAGCACAACGATGGACTTGTCCATCTTGTTGCTGATTACCTTACCGGAGGTCGTCCTAGCAGTTTTCTCAATGTTTTCAGTAGCCGACATATCTATGATCCACTTCTCTGTTTTTCGGTAATAATGGTTTTCACACGGGAAATGTCCCTGCGAACAGCACCAATCAAGTGAACCTGGGCTAACTGCCCAGTACCATTTTGCATACGGTAGTTAAATTGATCTTTATAAAGATCCTGCAGTTGTGATTGCAGCTCTTCTACCGACTTGTCTCTCAATTCACTGGCCTTCATTACATTACCGTCCGCTTTACGAAGACTGTTTCGAAAGGCAATTTGGCAGCTGCCAAATCGAAGGCTTCTCTAGCCATGCTTTCCTCTACACCTTCCATTTCAAACATAATTCGTCCTGGCTGAATCTGGGCTACCCAGTACTCAACGTTACCCTTACCTTTACCTTGTCTAACTTCTAGAGGCTTCTGCGTAATAGGCTTGTCAGGAAACACTCGAATCCAAATCTTTCCGCCACGTTTTACGTGTCTTGTCATTGCTCGACGAGCAGCTTCGATTTGGCGAGCAGTCAATCTTCCACGTGATACAGCTTTCAAACCGTATTCACCAAAATCTACGTTGCTACCTCTATGCGAGAGACCACGATTGCGGCCCTTCATCATTTTGCGAAATTTTGTACGCTTTGGTTGTAACACGTCTCTTTACCCCTGGTTGGATTTAGCAGGAGCAGCAGGCACAATCGCCTCGTCCAGATCCAAAACCTCACCTTTAAATATCCAAACTTTAACGCCGATCAAGCCATATGTTGTACTTGCTTCACACGTTGCGTAATCGATGTCTGCTCTCAATGTATGCAGAGGCACTCGGCCCTCTCTGTACCACTCAGATCGCGCAATCTCTGCACCACCTAAACGGCCACCGACTTGAATCTTAATGCCTTCAGCACCCTGACGCATTGCGTTCTGCACAGCACGCTTCATCGCACGACGAAACATGACGCGACGCTCTAACTGAGAAGCAACACCATCTGCTACTAATTGAGCATCTAAGTCAGGCTTGCGAATTTCTTCAATATTGATCTGCACTGGTATACCCATTTTTGCAGACAATACGTTGCGAAGAGATTCTACATCCTCACCTTTCTTGCCAATCACGATACCTGGTCGCGCAGTGTAGATCGTGATCTTTGCTGTTTGTGCAGGACGCTCTATTTCAACTCTGGAAACAGACGCACTCGCCAACTTCTTCTTGATGAAATCTCTAACCTGAAGATCCACGAATAAGTTGTCTGCGTATTCTCTACCCTCGGCATACCACACAGAAGTGTGCTTCTTGACTATGCCAAGTCGAATTCCAGTTGGATGTACTTTTTGACCCATCCGATACTCCTAGCTATCTGCGACTGTGATTGTTATGTGACATGAACGCTTAAGAATTCGATCAGCGCGACCCTTTGCTCTTGGCATAATGCGTTTCATTGTCATGCCTTCATCAACCATAATCGTTGATACTTTCAATTCATCTACGTCAGCACCTTCGTTGTGCTCCGCATTGGCAATTGCCGAATTCAACACTTTCTTAATAATTGCGGCGCCTTTCTTTGGACTGTAGGACAGCACCAACAGGGCTTCTTCAACTGCCTTGCCGCGAATTTGATCAGCTACAAGTCTCGCTTTTTGAGCGGAGAGACGTGCACCTTTTAATCTTGCTAAAACTTCCATTGCAGCCCCCTAGTTACTTAGCCTTCTTATCAGCAGTATGACCGCGATAAGTGCGAGTTACTGAGAACTCACCCAGCTTATGACCAACCATATCCTCATTCACGAAGACTGGTATGTGCTGACGCCCATTATGGACAGCGATAGTCAGACCAATCATGTCCGGTGAAACCATTGAACGTCGTGACCAAGTTTTAATTGGACGCTTGTCATTGCTATCTGATGCGGCCTGCACTTTCTTCATAAGATGAAGATCGATGAATGGACCTTTTTTTAACGAACGTGGCACTAGTGAATACCTCTACTGAAGCCTTAGCGGCTTGAATTTCTGCGACGAACAATCATGTTATTCGTACGCTTATTAGTTCTGGTTTTAAAACCTTTAGTCTTCGTACCCCAAGGTGATACAGGGTGACGACCACCTGATGTTCTTCCTTCACCACCACCATGCGGGTGATCTACCGGGTTCATGGCAACACCACGAACTGTAGGCCTTACTCCTCTCCATCGCTTGGCACCCGCTTTACCGAGTGAGCGTAGTGAATGCTCTGAGTTAGACACTTCACCTAGAGTTGCACGACAATCACTCAACACCTTACGCATTTCGCCAGAGCGAAGCCTCAGAGTTGCGTAGTTACCTTCACGCGCAACCAACTGCAAGGAAGTACCGGCGCTGCGAGCAATCTGCGCACCCTTGCCAGGCTTCAATTCGCAGCAATGTACTGTACTACCTAGTGGTATATTTCTTAGCGGCAAACAGTTACCAACTTTGATCGCTGCTTCTTCGCCAGACATTACCGCGTCGCCGGCTTTTACCTTGCCAGGAGCGATGATGTAACGGCGCTCGCCGTCTGCGTAAAGTAACAGGGCAATATTCGCTGATCTGTTTGGGTCATATTCCAAACGCTCAACTTTCGCTTCGATTGCATCTTTGTTGCGCTTGAAATCAATGATGCGATACTTCTGTTTGTGCCCACCACCAATGTGACGCGTGGTAATTCGACCTCTGTTATTCCTGCCGCCTGACTTAGATTTTGCGGCAGTCAGAGGCGCATAAGGATCGCCCTTATGCAGATCGGGATGAACAACCTTGACGACGAAACGACGCCCTGGTGAAGTAGGTTTACACTTAACTACTGGCATGACTTACCCCTTTATCCCTTTAGCCTATATCCGCGAAGTCAATTTCATGACCCGCTTCAAGTCTGACATACGCCTTCTTCCAATCTGAACGACGTCTAATTTTGCCCTTTGGAGTGCGCTTGGTCTTTCCTTTAACCACCAGCACTTGCAAGTCAGCAACGACAACATTGAATATTGTCTCTACGGCTGTCTTGATCTCTGATTTTGTTGCATCAGTAGAAACTTTGAACGCGTACTGATTGTTAAGCTCACCCATAATGGTGGTCTTTTCAGATACGTGTGGTCCAAGGATTACTGAGTAGATTCTTTCAACGTTCATGACAACATCTCCTCTACTTTCTTCAACGCGGAGACAGTAATAATCACATTATCGAATCCGATCAGGCTAACAGGATCGATACCTGTAACATCCAGCACATCAACCTTGTGTAGATTGCGAGCCGCAAGATACAAATTCTTTTCTACTTGATCGGAAATAATGAGGACGTTATCTAATTCAAATTCTTTTAGCTTGCTAACGAGTGCCGCCGTCTTATGAGAATCCAGTGCAAATTCGTTAACAGCAAACAATCTGTCTTGACGAATGAGCTCAGACAGAATGCATTGCATCGCGCCGCGATACATTTTCTTATTTAGTTTTTTCGTGTGATCTGCAGGACGCGCAGCAAATGTAACACCGCCGCCGCGCCAGATTGGAGATCGAATGGTTCCAGCTCGAGCTCGGCCAGTACCCTTTTGACGCCAAGGCTTACGACCGCCTCCACGAACCTCAGATCGAGTTTTCTGCTTTACAGAACCCTGTCTGGCGCCAGCCATATAAGTCACTACAGTCTGATGGACTAGAGGCTCGTTATATTCCTTACCGAAGGACTCATCTGAGAGTGAAACTGTTTCTTTGCCCGTCTTCTTGCCGGGCAATGCAAGATTTAATTCCATTGCTTACCCCTTAGCCTTAGTTTTAGTCTTGACGGCTGGACGAACGATTACATCTGAACCCGTAGCACCTGGCAGTGCACCTTTAATAAGAAGAAGATTGTTTTCCATATCGACTCTTATGATTTCTAGAGACTGAGTAGTATGTTTAACATTACCCATCTGACCTGCCATTTTCTTACCCTTCCATACTCGACCTGGTGTCTGACACTGGCCAATAGAGCCAGGAGCACGGTGAGATAGAGAGTTACCGTGGGTGGCGTCCTGCATTTGGAAATTATGTCGCTTAACGCCGCCCTGAAAACCTTTACCTTTCGAAGTACCAGTTACGTCTACCATCTGGCCAACTTCGAACTGATCAACCTTGATCTCGCTACCCATTTCGATCTCGGCAGTTTCGTCTGTGCGTAACTCCCAAAGACCAGAACCGGCTTCAGTGCTTGCCTTGGCGAAATGACCAGCCATACCCTTTGTCACACGCGAAGCACGACGCGATCCAGTAGTAACCTGAATAGCGCTATAGCCGTCAACATCGGGAGTTTTAACTTGCGTGACCCGGTTAGGCTGGACTTCCACAACCGTAACGGGGACAGATGTACCCTCTTCAGTGAAAACGCGGGTCATACCGCTTTTTCGACCGACTAAACCAATCGACATTATATTAGACCTCATCGTGCAAGGGGCTAAACCCGCTATGGCCGCTGACGCGTTACACTATGTTCGCTACCGCAGGGGTAGCAGATATATCAGTGCGCCAAATCTTTAAAAAAAGGGCAAAGAGGACTGAATTGCTCTTTGCCTGGTTATGTTTAACTTAATCTGATTAAACCGGATCCTTTCAAGGAAGCGATTAACCTAAACTAATTTGTACTTCCACACCTGCCGCAAGATCTAGCTTCATCAAGGCATCAACCGTCTTCTCGGTTGGCTCAACGATGTCTAGCAATCGCTTGTGGGTGCGAATTTCATATTGGTCTCGCGCATCTTTGTTCACATGCGGTGAAACCAATATAGTAAATCGTTCCTTATTTGTTGGCAGTGGGATAGGTCCGCGGACCTGAGCGCCAGTGCGACGTGCAGTATCAACAATTTCTTGGGTAGATTGATCAATCAGACGGTGATCGAAGGCCTTAAGGCGGATTCTGATTCGCTGATTTTGCATCTACTTCGAGCTCCAAAAAATTCTTAAATATTAATAAGATACTGAACGTTTCTCTTTCAGCTATTAATTAATAGCTAAATAAGGGATGCGAATCTTAAGGTTTTGACCCAATCCTGTCAAGGAATAACCGCCTGAACGCCGCTTTTTCTCTGACTTTAGGGCAGAATGAGCCTTCAGCCAAAACCCAAGCTCCAGAATTCTGATGTACTGCCGGCCTCACATCACCATTTAGGAACAATGGCCAGGCAGAACTATAAAGAAACCCTGAAAAGCAACTCAGCTCAAACTGAGAACAACCCCGTTTTCTTGGGCCTGCAGCGAACAATAATAGTGTAGCGTCTTTTCCATACGATGAAGCCAGCGTCCCTTTCGGAAAGCTGGCTTCGTATAATCGATTTTAGTTTTACTCGAAGATCTTGGCTACAACGCCCGCGCCTACTGTACGTCCACCCTCTCGGATAGCAAAGCGCAGACCTTCATCCATCGCGATTGGCGCTATCAGGGTCACAACCATATTCACGTTGTCACCTGGCATGACCATCTCAACGCCTTCTGGCAGCTCACATGCACCTGTCACATCCGTAGTACGGAAGTAAAACTGCGGTCTGTAGCCCTTGAAGAATGGTGTGTGGCGTCCGCCTTCATCCTTGTTCAGGATATACACTTCAGCTTCAAACTTCGTATGAGGTGTTACTGAGCCCGGCTTACCCAATACCTGGCCACGCTCAACGTCTTCACGCTTAGTACCACGCAGCAGAACACCAACGTTCTCGCCTGCACGGCCTTCGTCCAGCAACTTACGGAACATCTCAACACCAGTACAGACTGTCTTCTGTGTGTCTTTGATACCAACGATGTCCAATTCATCACCTACGTTTACAATTCCACGCTCAATACGGCCTGTTACAACAGTACCGCGACCGGAGATTGAGAATACGTCTTCGATTGGCATCAAGAATGGCTTCTCAACGTCACGAACCGGATCCGGGATGTAGCTGTCCAGTGTCTCAACAAGCTTCTGTACAGATGGCACACCGATATCAGAAGTATCGCCTTCCAACGCCTTAAGCGCAGAACCGATGATGATGGGTGTGTCGTCACCCGGGAACTCGTATTGATCCAATAACTCACGGATCTCCATCTCTACCAATTCAAGCAATTCTTCGTCATCAACCATGTCCGCTTTGTTCATGAACACAACGATGTAAGGTACGCCGACCTGCAATGACAACAGGATGTGCTCACGCGTCTGTGGCATAGGGCCGTCTGCGGCCGAACAAACCAGGATAGCGCCGTCCATCTGCGCAGCACCTGTAATCATGTTCTTTACGTAGTCAGCGTGACCTGGACAGTCAACGTGTGCGTAGTGACGGTTAGGGGAATCGTATTCAACGTGAGACGTCGCGATTGTGATACCACGCTCTCTCTCTTCCGGCGCATTATCGATCTGGGCGAAATCACGTACTTCACCTGTGCCATATACTTCCGCGCAAACCTTGGTCAAGGCCGCTGTTAACGTAGTCTTACCATGGTCAACGTGACCAATCGTACCTACGTTTACGTGTAATTTATTTCTTTCGAATTTTTCCTTCGCCACAATAGCACCTCACTCAATACTTAATTTCTAAATTCAATGATAAGTCGTCTCGGTATTAAGACGTCTGGTTAATAATTCCGTCAGCGATATTATTCGGCACAACCGCATACTTATCGAATTCCATCGTATAAGTAGCACGCCCCTGTGTCGCAGAACGGAGGTCAGTTGAATAGCCAAACATTTCAGCCAGTGGAACCTCAGCATTGATTACCTTGCCTGCCGCACTGTCTTCCATGCCTTGTACCATGCCACGACGACGGTTCAAGTCACCCATCACATCACCCATATACTCTTCGGGGGATACAACTTCTACTTTCATCATCGGCTCGAGCAGGGCTGCATCGGCTTCGAGCGCGCCCTTCTTCAATGCCATAGAGCCGGCAATCTTAAAAGCCATCTCACTGGAATCCACATCATGGAAGGAACCATCGAAAAGAGTTACCTTCATTGCAAGCAGAGGGTAACCGGCAAGACAGCCGTTCTTCATTTGCTCCTGCACACCCTTGTCTACGGCTGGAATATATTCTCTTGGAATTGTTCCACCCACGATCTCGTTAACAAATTCGTATTCTGAATCTGGGTCAAGAGGCTCAAGCCTAAGCACTACGTGCCCGTACTGACCACGACCACCTGATTGCTTAACGTGTTTACCTTCGACCTCAACAGATTTTCTAATCGTTTCACGATAGGCAACCTGCGGCTTACCAATATTTGCCTCGACTGAGAATTCACGACGCATTCTGTCTACGAGCACGTCTAGATGTAACTCACCCATGCCGGAGATGATTGTCTGGCCAGATTCTTCATCGGTCTCAACACGAAACGAGGGATCCTCCTGAGCGAGCTTGCCCAGAGCGATACCCATTTTTTCCTGATCCGCCTTGCTTCTTGGCTCAACTGCCACAGAGATTACCGGCTCAGGGAATTCCATCTTCTCTAACGTGATCACACGATCTATCGCACAAAGCGTCTCACCCGTTGTTACGTCTTTCAGGCCAATGGCCGCTGCGATATCGCCCGCAAGCACTTCTTTAATTTCTTCACGGGAGTTCGCATGCATCTGCACCATACGACCCACTCGCTCTTTCTTGGTCTTTATCGGGTTATATACCGAATCCCCTGAATTCAGGGCACCGGAATAGACGCGGAAGAAGGTAAGTGTTCCCACAAACGGATCCGTAGCAATCTTGAATGCCAATGCAGCGAAAGGTGCTTTATCATCGGCCTCACACAGTGTGGTAGTGCCGTCTTCCAGCATACCCTCGATAGCCTTCACTTCAGTAGGCGCGGGCATGTAGTCGATTACGGCATCAAGCACCGCTTGAACACCCTTGTTCTTGAACGCTGAGCCACACAGTGTAGGAACGATCTCGCTCGCCAGCGTACGCTCTCGAATAGCGGACATGATTTCTTCTTCAGACAGGTCGCCGGTATTAAGGTACTTGTCCATTACTTCTTCGTTGGCCTCCGCTGCAGCTTCTAGCAAGGTTTCACGCCACTCGTCAGCTAGATCCTGCATGTCGGCCGGAATGTCTTCGTAGGTAAAAGTCGCTCCCTGGTCGTCTTCATTCCAGCGAATCGCTTTCATCTTCACAAGGTCGATAACACCCTTGAATTCGTCCTCGGCACCGATAGCTAGTTGAAGAGGGATAGGGTTAGCACCTAAACGCTCTTTCATCTGCTTCACGACCATCAAGAAGTCAGCACCTGCGCGGTCCATCTTGTTTACGAATACCATGCGGGGAACTTCGTAGCGGTTGGCCTGACGCCATACTGTTTCAGTCTGAGGCTGAACGCCGGAAGAACCACATAGAACCACGACCGCACCATCCAGTACACGCAGTGAACGCTCTACTTCGATAGTGAAGTCAACGTGTCCCGGCGTGTCGATGATGTTGATACGGTGCTCATCGTATTGAGAGCCCATGCCGCTCCAGAAACAGGTAGTCGCAGCAGAGGTAATAGTAATACCTCGCTCCTGTTCCTGTTCCATCCAATCCATAGTGGCAGCGCCATCGTGTACCTCACCAATCTTATGTGAAATACCCGTATAGAATAGAACGCGCTCGGTAGTCGTCGTCTTGCCCGCATCTACGTGGGCAACAATTCCGATATTGCGATAGCGATCTAATGGATGTTTTCTGGCCACAGCTTATGCCTTAACTACAAATTAATTCGATCTGGAACAGACTTCTCTACAAACCCATCGATTAGAAGCGATAGTGTGAGAATGCTCGGTTGGCTTCTGCCATACGGTGGACGTCTTCACGCTTCTTAACGGCGCTACCTTTGCCTTCAGCGGCATCGGAAATCTCACCAGCAAGACGCAAGGCCATAGATTTTTCACCACGCTTACGGGAATGCTCAACCAACCAACGCATGGCTAGGGCATGGCGTCGCTCTGCACGGACTTCGACTGGCACCTGATAGGTTGCACCACCGACACGGCGAGATTTAACCTCCACCATAGGAGCAATAGCATCGAGTGCCTTCTCGAATGTTTCCAGGGGGTCGCCAGGAGTTCTCTCTGACACTGTATCTAGCGCACCATAGACGATGCGCTCGGCAACTGACTTCTTGCCGTCGACCATTACATGGTTCATGAATTTTGCGAGGGTTAAACTTCCGAATTTTGGATCCGGCAGGATTTCACGTTTTGCAACTACTCTTCTTCTTGGCATTTGAGACCTCTATGTTTATTCAGGTTGATCCAGGACTCTAAGCCGCCTTAAAAACGACTATTACCTGGCCTTACTCTTACCCATCGCTTTATTAAAGAGTCTCGATGAGGCGCGTATCCTTACGCTTGTAGAAGCCTTGCCAAGGAGATTAACCAGACAAAGCTATGACTCTATATTCTTGTACTTATGCTTACTGAAACTTCTAAAACCGACTTCTTACTTAGGACGCTTGGTGCCGTACTTGGAACGGCTCTGCTTACGATCGGCAACGCCTGAAGTATCTAGGCTGCCACGAACCGTATGGTAGCGAACACCTGGAAGATCCTTAACACGACCGCCCCTGATCAGAACAACGGAGTGTTCCTGCAGGTTATGGCCTTCACCACCAATATAGGAAGACACTTCAAAACCATTAACCAGACGCACACGACAAACCTTTCTCAAAGCCGAATTTGGCTTCTTTGGCGTAGTTGTGTAGACCCTTGTGCACACTCCACGCTTCTGAGGTGAACCTTGTAGCGCTGGTACGCCGCTTTTGACGATTTTGCTGCGTCGGGGCTTGCGTACTAATTGGTTAATTGTTGCCATGTTTTCCTTGAAACCTCTCGTTTTCGGGTTAACCCACGTTCTGATATCTCTGGCTCACTAATCTAAACCATCTTCATGGAGAGCTGGTAAAACTCTGCACATAAAAAATGGTTTCCTCTATCTTTGCTTATACCTAACCAAGATAATCACCTATTGTGACCAGAATAGCCGGAATAAAGGATGCGAGAGTTTAATGATCCCGCATCCTCTAGTCAACTATTTCCAGGCATTGCTGCCTGTCTGAGCTGGCTCTCTAGCCTTCAGCCTCGAGATTCAAGGCCTCACTCAATGCTGCTTCTACATCACTCGCACTCACGGAATCTGAATTAAGCTTGTCCGCGTAGGCCTTCTTTCGAGCTGCGTGATACGCCAAACCCGTTCCTGCCGGGATAAGTCGTCCAACAACCACATTTTCCTTCAAACCTCTGAGGAAATCGCGCTTACCAGTAACCGCCGCTTCTGTAAGAACACGCGTAGTCTCCTGGAATGAAGCCGCCGAGATAAAGGACTCAGTCGCCAGCGATGCCTTGGTAATGCCGAGAAGCATGCGCTCGAAACGTACTTCCTGCTTATCTTCTTCCCGCAGCTTGTCGTTCGCTTCAAGAATCTGCGTATACATTAGCTGCTCGCCCTTGATTAGCGCCGAATCGCCAGTATGCGTGACTTCGATCTTTCTGAGCATCTGTCTAACGATAACCTCAATGTGTTTGTCGTTAATTCTCACACCCTGCAATCGGTACACTTCCTGTACTTCGTTGACGATGTACTGAGCCAAGGCTTCAACACCCTTCAGGCGCAAGATATCGTGCGGTGCCGGTGGACCCTCTGAAACTACTTCACCCTTCTCGATGTATTCACCTTCGAACACAGTCATGGTGCGCCACTTTGGAATCAGCACTTCGTAGTGATCGGAGCCATCGATTGGGTTTACACCATCTTTCGGTGTAATGACCAATCTGCGCTTTCCTTTCGTTTCCTTACCGAAGCTTACGGTGCCCGAAATTTCAGCCAAGATAGCTGGCTCCTTCGGTCTACGCGCTTCGAACAGATCCGCAACACGCGGCAGACCACCGGTGATGTCACGAGTCTTCGAACCTTCCTGAGGAATACGCGCTACAACGTCACCGATATTTAGATCGACACCATCGTTGAGGCTCACGATCGCATTGGCTGGCAAGAAGTAGTGCGCAGGGTGGTTAGTGCCAGGCAGGCAAATTTCCTTGCCCTTCTTGTCCACTACCGTAATTCCCGGTCGCAATTCTTTCGCAGAGGCGGAGCGCTCGTTCGGGTCGATTACGGAAATACTGCTCAGACCGGTGATCTCATCCGTTTGTTCACGAACCGTGATTCCCTCTTCCATCGCAGCAAACGCTACCCTACCCGCCACTTCAGATACGATCGGGTGCGTGTGCGGATCCCAGGTTGCAACGATCTGCCCTGCTTCAACGTCTGTCTTCTTGCCGACGGTGATTAATGCACCGTAAGGAAGCTTATAACGCTCGCGCTCGCGACCGTTAACGTCGTCTACGATGAGCTCACCTGAGCGAGATACAACTACCAACTCGCCCTTGATGTTCTCAACCGTCTTCATATTATGTAAATGGATAGTACCGGTATTCTTAACCTGTACGCTGTCAGATGCAGTGGCTCTAGATGCCGCACCACCGATGTGGAAGGTACGCATCGTAAGCTGTGTACCCGGCTCACCGATTGACTGGGCAGCGATTACACCTACTGCCTCACCAACATTGGCAATGTGACCACGGGCCAGATCGCGACCGTAGCAGCTGCTGCAGATGCCGAAACGAGTTTCACAGGTAATTGGCGAACGCACATGAACCTGATCCACGCCGCCGGTCTCCAATCTCTCTACCATGCGCTCGCTAATCATAGTTCCAGCTTCGGCAATAGTTTCGCCAGTAGATTCCGAAACTACGTCGGAGGCCAGTACGCGACCTAATACCCGATCACCTAGAGGCGCGATAATATCGCCGCCCTCAATTACTGGTGACATAGTCAAGCCCTGCTCGGTGCCGCAATCGTGCTCGGTGATAACCAAATCTTGCGAAATATCAACCAGACGCCGCGTCAGATAACCTGAGTTCGCCGTCTTCAAGGCCGTATCCGCCAAACCTTTACGCGCTCCGTGAGTCGAGGTGAAGTACTGTGACACGCTCAAACCTTCACGGAAATTCGCAGTAATAGGAGTCTCGATAATCGAGCCATCTGGACGCGCCATCAATCCACGCATTCCGGCGAGCTGGCGAATCTGTGCGGGGGAGCCACGAGCACCGGAATCGGCATAAACGTAAACCGAATTAAATGATTCCTGTTGCTCTTCCTCGCCTTCCCTGTTGATTACCGCCTCAGTAGACAGGCCTTCCATCATCGCCTTCGCAACCAAATCGTTTGCGCGTGACCAGATATCGATAACCTTATTGTATTTCTCACCCTGGGTTACGAGGCCGGAAGCAAACTGTGCTTCGATCTCCTCCACTTCAGAGTTAGCCTGACCAATGATCGTCGCCTTCTCATCGGGAATCACAAAATCATTTACGCCGATTGAAGAACCCGAACGAGTAGAGTACTTATAGCCCGTGTACATCAACTGGTCAGCAAAGATAACCGTTTCCTTCAGGCCGACATCGCGGTAGCAGGCATTGAGTATCTGCGAGATGGGCTTCTTCGCCATCTTCTGATTGACCATGGAGAAAGGCAGACCCTCTGGAACGATGTTGAACAACAACACACGCCCAACGGTGGTATCCACGACACTGGTCTCACTAATTCGCTCGCCTTCTTCGTTATTGTAAACATCTTTGATGCGCACCTTGATGCGCGCCTGTAGATGTACGTTGCCTGTTTCGTATGCGCGCTGCACTTCTTTCGCGTCAGCGAAGATCATGCCTTCGCCTTTTGCATTTACGCGCGAGCGCGTCATGTAGTACAGACCGAGTACAACGTCCTGTGATGGAACAATAATCGGCTCGCCATTTGCCGGCGCCAGAATATTGTTAGTCGACATCATCAGCGTACGTGCTTCCAGTTGCGCTTCTAGCGTAAGCGGTACGTGCACCGCCATCTGGTCACCGTCGAAATCGGCATTGTAGGCCGCACAAACCAATGGGTGCAGCTGAATCGCCTTACCTTCGATCAGTACTGGCTCAAACGCCTGGATACCCAGTCTGTGCAGAGTTGGCGCGCGGTTCAACAGAACCGGGTGCTCACGAATCACGTCGGCGAGAATATCCCAAACCTCCGCTGTCTCGCGTTCTACCATCTTCTTCGCTGCCTTGATGGTAGTAGCCAGACCACGGCGCTCAAGCTTGCCGAATATGAAAGGCTTAAATAGTTCCAGAGCCATCTTCTTAGGCAGGCCACACTGATGCAGTCTAAGTGTAGGACCAACCACAATTACAGAACGGCCAGAATAATCCACACGCTTACCAAGAAGATTCTGTCTGAATCGACCCTGCTTGCCTTTGATCATGTCGGCAAGTGATTTCAGAGGTCGTTTGTTAGAACCTGTAATCGCGCGGCCACGACGACCGTTGTCGAGAAGCGCATCCACCGCTTCCTGCAACATTCGCTTTTCGTTTCGCACAATAATGTCTGGCGCATTCAAATCGAGAAGGCGCTTCAGACGATTGTTTCTGTTGATTACACGACGGTAGAGATCGTTAAGATCGGAAGTCGCAAATCGACCACCGTCCAGAGGGACGAGAGGACGAAGATCGGGTGGCAGCACAGGCAGGACTGTCATTACCATCCATTCTGGCTTATTGCCTGACTCGTTAAACGCCTCCAAGAGTTTCAGACGCTTGGACAGTTTCTTAAGTTTGGTCTCGGAATTTGTAGCCGGAATTTCTTCACGAAGGCGCGCAACTTCTGCGTCAACGTCCAGGTCCTTCATCAACGCTTGAACTGCTTCCGCACCCATCTTGGCATCGAATTCATCACTGAACTCTTCCATCGCCTCGTAGTATTGCTCGTCGGTTAGAAGCTGCCCTTTCTCAAGGGTAGTCATACCTGGGTCGGTTACTACAAAAGATTCGAAGTACAAAATTCGCTCAATATCACGCAGAGTCATGTCCAGTAACAAACCAATGCGTGACGGCAACGACTTAAGAAACCAGATATGCGCAACTGGGCTAGCAAGCTCGATATGGCCCATGCGATCGCGACGGACCTTGGAAAGCGCAACTTCTACGCCACACTTCTCACAGATAACTCCGCGATGCTTAAGACGCTTGTACTTGCCACAGAGACACTCATAGTCCTTTACCGGGCCAAAAATCTTGGCGCAGAAAAGACCATCTCGCTCGGGCTTAAACGTACGATAGTTGATCGTCTCAGGCTTCTTAACTTCACCGAACGACCAGGCACGAATCATCTCCGGCGAGGCTAATCCAATTCGAATGGAATCGAACTCATCTGATTGTGATTGAGATTTAAGCAACCCTAATAGGTCTTTCATTCTAACTCCTCCACCTGTCGCTTTCGCGAACAGGCTGTAATAATCACTAAGCCTTCATTTGTAGTACTAGCTAGCGTGGATCGGCTTACTTACTGACATCCAATTCCATATCGATCGCGAGCGATCTAATCTCCTTCACTAGCACATTAAATGATTCCGGCATTCCCGGTTCCATTCTATGGTCGCCATCGACGATGTTCTTATACATCTTCGTACGGCCGGCGACGTCGTCCGACTTAACGGTTAACATTTCTTGCAAGGTATAAGCTGCACCGTAGGCTTCAAGTGCCCACACTTCCATCTCTCCGAAGCGCTGACCACCGAATTGAGCCTTACCACCAAGCGGTTGCTGCGTAACCAAGCTGTACGAGCCAGTCGATCGAGCATGCATCTTGTCATCCACCAAGTGGTTCAACTTCAGCATGTACATAATGCCTACAGTTACCTGTCGATCGAACGACTCACCGGTACGACCATCAAAAAGTGTGACCTGACCACTTTCATTGATGCCAGCAAGTTCGAGCATGTCTTTGATCTCTTTCTCGGCGGCGCCGTCGAATACAGGCGTCGCCATCGGGACACCACCTCGAAGATTACCAGCGAGTTCCAATACCTCATCGTCGGTTAAGCTTTTGATGTCTTCCTGGCGCTGACCGATCTTGTTGTACACATCGGTAACCAGCTTTCTGACTTCAGAGGCCTTCTTCTTGGCATCCAACATTGCACCAATTCGGTTTCCAAGCCCCTTCGCCGCCGCACCAAGGTGCGTCTCGAGAACCTGACCAACGTTCATGCGTGATGGCACACCAAGAGGATTCAATACGATATCTATCGGCTCACCCTTCTCGTCGTAAGGCATGTCTTCGATCGGCATAATTACCGAGATAACACCCTTGTTTCCATGACGACCAGCCATCTTGTCACCCGGCTGAATGCGACGCTTGATCGCTAGATAAACCTTAACGATCTTCAATACACCAGGAGCCAGATCATCACCTTGAGTGAGTTTCTTTCTCTTGTCTTCGAATCGTTCGTCTAGCTCTGCAAGCCTTTCCTTAAGCTGTTCTTCCGCACGTTCTAACTGCGAGTTGACCGCATCGTTGGACATGCGCAGCTTGAACCAATCTTCTCTAGGAAGAGCCTCAAGATAGTCCGCTGTAACTTTTTGGCCCTTCTTCAGCTTGGGACCACCTGCTACAACTTTACCTATCAAGGCTTGCTGCAATCTCTCAAAAGTAGCGCCTTCGACGATACGATATTCATCATCGATATCTTTGCGAACCTTCGATAGCTGCGTCTCTTCAATTTCGACGGCACGCTGATCCTTCTCGAGACCGTCACGAGTGAAGACCTGGACATCGATAACCGTACCCTTAACGCTGGTAGGCACTCTTAGCGAAGTATCTTTTACGTCAGACGCTTTCTCACCGAAAATTGCACGCAGCAGTTTTTCCTCTGGCGTTAGCTGGGTTTCACCCTTAGGTGTCACCTTGCCGACTAATATGTCGCCAGCGCCGACTTCAGCGCCTATGTAGACAATGCCGGACTCGTCCAGCTTGCTCAGCGCACCTTCGCCAACGTTTGGTATATCAGCTGTAATCTCTTCAGAACCTAACTTGGTATCGCGAGCCACACAGGTCAGTTCCTGAATGTGAATCGTAGTGAAGCGATCTTCCTTAACTACACGCTCTGATATCAAGATCGAATCTTCGAAGTTGTATCCGTTCCAAGGCATGAATGCGATACGCATATTCTGCCCCAGGGCCAGTTCACCCATATCGATGGAAGGACCGTCTGCCAGAATGTCGCCTCTGGAAATAGTGTCGCCATCTTTGACTAATGGTCGCTGGCTAATGCAGGTATTCTGATTCGAACGGGTGTATTTAGTCAGGTTGTAGATATCCACACCCGCCTCACCCGCATCAGTCTCTTCGTCTCTTACACGCACGATAATACGAGCGGCATCTACGCTCTCGATGACACCGCCGCGGAATGCAACAACACACACGCCTGAATCACGTGCCACATTGCGCTCCATTCCAGTACCAACCAAAGGCTTCTCAGTCTTTAGCGTGGGCACTGCCTGGCGTTGCATGTTCGAACCCATTAGGGCCCTGTTAGCATCGTCGTGCTCGAGGAAAGGAATCAATGCAGCCGCCACAGACACCATCTGCTGTGGAGCCACATCCATATAGTCAACTTCTTCGCGTGGCTTTAAGAGAGTTTCACCCTTATAACGCACGGTGACGAGGTTATCGACGAAGCCCTTCTTCTTGTCGATGGCCGCACTGGCCTGGGCAATAACGAAATCACTTTCGTCGATCGCTGACAGGTAATCGATCTCATCTGTTACTTTGTTGTTAACTACTTTTCTGTAGGGACTTTCTAGAAAGCCGTAGTTATTTGTGCGCGCATAGGTCGCAAGCGAGTTGATCAGACCGATGTTTGGACCTTCTGGGGTCTCAATTGGACATACTCGACCATAATGAGTCGGATGCACGTCGCGCACTTCAAAACCCGCTCGCTCTCTCGTCAGACCGCCCGGCCCTAGAGCCGATACGCGTCGCTTATGCGTCACTTCGGAAAGAGGATTGTTCTGATCCATAAACTGCGAAAGCTGACTGGAACCAAAGAATTCCTTGATCGCTGCGGCTACTGGCTTCGCGTTGATCATATCCTGTGGCATTAGGCCTTCTGAGTCAGCCATGCTCAGTCGTTCTTTAACTGCACGCTCAACCCGCACTAGACCAACACGGAATTGATTCTCTGCCATCTCACCTACGGAACGAATACGGCGGTTACCCAGGTGATCGATATCATCAACTGAACCGAAGCCATTACGAATCCCGACCAGTGTTTTCAATACGTCGACGATGTCTTCCTGGCTAAGAACCATCATACCTTCCGACTCGGGACGACCAAGGCGGCGGTTGAACTTCATTCGGCCAACGGCAGATAGATCGTAACGCTCTGGAGAGAAGAATAGGTTAGAGAACAAGTTCTCTGCAGATTCCTTTGTAGGTGGCTCACCTGGACGCATCATGCGGTAGATCTCGACCATAGCTTCCAACTTGGAAGTAGTGCCGTCGATACGCAGCGTATGGGAGATAAATGGCCCACAATCCAGATCATTAGTATAGATAGTTTGAAACTGCTTAACGCCTGCCTCAAAAAACTGCTCTATCACTTCTTCTGTAATCTCGGTATTACAGGGAACCAACACCTCGCCTGTTTCTTCGTTGATCACATCCGCTGCAAGCGCGGCACCGATTAGGTACTCGTTCTCTACAACCAGATTAGTGAGCTTCGCTGTCTCCATTTCACGCACATGACGCGAAGTGATGCGACGGCCCGCTTCTACAATTTCCTTGCCCTTCTTATCCAGGATCGGAAAAGTTAGAACTTCGCCACGCAGTCGAGCAGGAACCAGCTCCAAAGAAACAACAGACTCTTTGTCTTTGCCCTTCGTGGTAATCTTGAAGCCATTGTTCTCGTAGAACATCTCCAGAATTTCTTGCGAGCCGTAGCCAAGAGCGCGCAACAATACCGACGCAGGCAATTTGCGACGACGGTCGATACGAACATAGACCATATCCTTAGGATCAAATTCGAAGTCGAGCCAAGAACCACGGTAGGGAATAACCCGCGCAGAATAGAGTAGTTTTCCAGAGCTGTGTGTCTTACCACGGTCATGGTCAAAGAATACACCTGGCGATCTATGTAGCTGCGAAACCACTACACGCTCAGTACCATTGATTACAAAGGTACCGGAATCTGTCATCAATGGGATCTCCCCCATGTAGACTTCTTGCTCTTTGATGTCCTTGATGGTTTGTACTGTCGATTCCTTATCATAAAGAATCAACCGAACCTTAACCCTTAAGGAAACAGAATAGGTAGAACCACGCAGCTGACATTCTTTAACGTCAAACGCAGGCTTTCCAAGGTTGTAGCTAACATATTCCAGAACTGCTTTGCCGGAATAGCTGACGATAGGGAATACAGATTTGAACGCGGCATGTAGGCCTTGTTCAAGACGCTCTTCAACAGGCACGTCAACCTGAGTAAACTGTTTATAGGAATCGACTTGTATAGACAAGAGGTAAGGGATATCCATCGCACTTGGCAGTTTGCCGAAGTTCTTGCGGATACGTTTTTTCTCTGTATACGAATAGGCCATTGATGTGTTCCTAGCGTTGTGTTCTATTGGCATTAACTACTGGCAGAATCTTTCTGCGTTTCGCTTGTTCTTTCGCTCTGCGCGACTTGCGCTTCAACGACTGAACAAGGCACGGCCATGAAGCCGGTCTTCCTTACTCGAAAATACAACGAACCAACGCCAGGTGCGTTGTAGGCACCCGGCGCTTGTCGTTTTGTAGCAATTGCTTACTACTTAAGCTCAACGGTTGCGCCAGCTTCTTCCAAAGCTTTCTTGGCTTCATCCGCTTCTGCTTTAGGAGCAGCTTCCTTAAGAGTTGATGGAGCACCATCAACCAATTCCTTAGCCTCTTTAAGACCCAGGCCAGTGATACCGCGTACAGCTTTAATGACGTTTACTTTCTTCTCGCCTACAGCTGCTAGAACGATATCAAATTCAGTCTGCTCTTCTGCAGGAGCTGCGTCACCCGCTGCCGCCGCCGGCGCCGCCGCAACTGCTGCAGCTGCTGAAACACCGAATTTTTCTTCCATTGCTTCTACCAGCTGAACTACGTCCATGACTGACATGTCTGCAATTGCTTCTAATACATCTTCTTTGGAAAGAGCCATGACTCTTGTCTCCTACTTTCAATTATTTAATTTAATTAAGTTAAGTTGTTACTAATTTTTTACAATCATTTACACAAGGAACTAGGCTGCTTCCTGCTTCTGGTCTCGAACAGCTGCAACAGCTCGTGTTGCTTTCGAGGGAACCTCAATCATGGTTCTGGCCAGCTTCGTTACAGGCGCTAACATAACGCTCATAAGAATGGATAGCGCCTGGTCGTGAGTCGGCAACTTCGCCAACACGTCGATCTGACCCGCATCCAATAACTTGCCACCAATAGAGAGTGCTTTGATGTCAAAATTTTCTTTCTCTTTAGCAAAATCCTTGAGCACACGCGCTGCGGCGCCGGGATCTTCTTCTGAGAACGCAAGAATAGTAGGACCGACCAAAACTTCTTGAATACATTCGAAATCAGTGCCTTCAACTGCTTTCTTAAGCAGCGTGTTTCTAACAACACGAAGGTAGACATTGTTTTCTCTTGCAGTCTTTCGAAGCTCAGTCATATCACTAACGGTTACACCCCGATAATCGGCGAGCACCGCTGACAAAGCACTGGTAGCAGCCGTATTGACTTCCGAAACAATTTGTTTCTTATCTTCTAGTCTAATAGCCACTAGCTAAACTCCTTAGGTTGACCGATTTCTCGGTCGCGATTTAGCATGAATCGATTACTCTCTTCATACCTTTGCTATTCGGTGATTAAAATTTAGCGTTACACTAAATCGGGCTTCACCATCTGCGTAGGAAATTAAGTGACCGTACCTAAACAAGGCGGTCGCACCTACGGTCTTTGACAGCTTCGCTTTCGCGAAACCCCAAAGTCTGTTGAAGAGGGCTACGCCGCTCTTCGAATCTTTTACTGCTTAATTAGTTCGATCAGTCTTAAAGCTCTTGTTTAAAGAACTAGCGAAGACTGGTCTATCTGTAATCCAGGGCCCATAGTCGAAGAAAGGACAACCTTCTTTATATAGACACCCTTGGATGAAGCCGGCTTGGCTTTCTTTAGGTCTGCCAATAAAGCTTCCAGATTAGCCTTAACTGCAGGGGCATCAAAACCCACCTTACCGATGCCGCCATGAACAATACCGTTCTTGTCGGTTCTGTAACGAACCTGACCGGATTTAGCGTTCTTCACTGCAGTCTCAACGTCTGGTGTAACTGTTCCAACTTTAGGATTAGGCATCAAACCACGTGGACCAAGAACCGTACCTAGCTTGCCAACCACACGCATGGCGTCTGGTGTTGCTATTACTACGTCGAAGTCCAGGTTTCCTGCCTGAATGGATTCTGCCAGGTCATCAAAGCCTACAACGTCAGCGCCTGCGGCTTTTGCCTTCTCAGCGTTTTCGCCCTGAGCGAATACCGCCACGCGCACTTCTTTGCCTGTGCCGTTTGGTAGAATCGTAGAGCCACGCACAGCCTGATCGGATTTACGCGCGTCGATGCCAAGGTTTACGCTGACATCAAAAGACTCACTGAATTTCTTCGATGCGAATTCACTAATGATCGCAACAGCTTCTTCAACCGAGTAAGCCTTACCCGCTTCAACTTTTTCCGCTAACTGCTTTTGTTTTTTGGATAATTTAGCCATCTTATTCCACCCCCTCGACTTCTATACCGGCGCTACGCGCGCTGCCTGCAAGAGTGCGAACCGCAGCATCCATATCGGCGGCGGTGAGATCAGGCATTTTCTGAGTTGCTATTTCTTCGAGCTGGGCGCGATTTACTTTGCCCACTTTCTCTGTATTTGGACGCCCACTACCCTTCTTGAGCCCGGCAGCTTTGCGAAGCAGCACGGAGGCAGGAGGTGTCTTTGTAATAAAGGTAAAACTGCGATCTGCATAAACAGTAATAACCACAGGAATCGGCAAGCCCGGCTCAACTGCTTGAGTCTGGGCATTGAATGCCTTACAGAATTCCATGATATTCACGCCGTGTTGACCGAGTGCCGGGCCAACAGGTGGGCTTGGGTTAGCTTTACCCGCGCCGACTTGTAGCTTGATATAAGCCAGTACTTTCTTAGCCATGTCTTTCTCCTTTGGGTTCGAACGTCCGCTTTAGCCTCGCAGCTAAGCAAACTCCCCGGCGCTCCCTAACAATGTTAATGGAGCGGCTTTGTTTTGGAAGAGATTATTCCCCTTCCCCGTTCAAAGGGGTCAGAGTAAAATTTCCGTCGAATTTAGTTAGATTTCTGTATAACCAAGCCGGAAATTTTACTCTGACCCCTACCAATCAACTCTTCTCGACCTGTCCGAACTCAAGCTCTACAGGAGTTGAACGACCGAAAATTAATACAGCGACACGTAATCTGCTCTTCTCATAATTAACTTCTTCAACGGTACCGGTGAAGTCATTAAATGGACCATCTGTAACTCGAACCATTTCGCCCGGCTCGTAGATAGTCTTATGTGTTGGAGCTTCCTCGCTATCCTCCATTCTCTGGAGAATCTTGTTCGCTTCTTTATCTGTAATTGGGGCTGGTTTCTCTGCCGTACCACCAATAAACCCCATCACTCGGGGTGTGTCTTTTACTAAATGCCAGGTATCGTCATTGAGCTCCATATGAACTAAAACATAGCCTGGAAAGAATTTACGCTCGCTCTTTCGCTTCTGACCTGCGCGCATCTCTACAACTTCTTCGGTGGGCACCAACACTTCATCGAAGTAATCATCCATGCCTGAAAGCCCTACCCGCTCCTTCAGAGCAAGCATTACTTTTTTCTCATAGCCTGAATAGGCATGAACTACGTACCAGCGTTTTGCCATTTTTACCTCTAGCCAATCATCGATGAAATAACGCCGTTCAAACCCCAATCCAGTAGCCAAAGAATAAATGCTACGATGAATATGACGATTAGCACTACGATAGTAGTCTGCGTTGTTTCTTGTCTTGTTGGCCAAACAACTTTTCTGATCTCAACTCTCGCATCTAGGCACAAGTTGACAAAGGCCCGCCCTCTAATTGTCTGGGCGCCAATCCATCCAGCCACGCCGGCTGCGACAAGCAAGCCTAGCGTTCTAAACAATAATGATTCCATAGCGAAATAAGAATTAGCGTAGACAGCAGCGACCACAATCGCTATTACGACTGCCCACTTGATCAAATCTAACTTACCGTCTTCGCTTTCTATTTTCTCGGACATACAATTTTCTTTATCTCTTTATTCTAGACATCTAATTAACGACAACTGATAGCGACCTTTGCAATCTGCTCTCTTCCAAATTGCTACGCGGAAGAATTCCTGCCTTTAGTTGGCAGGCCAGGAGGGAATCGAACCCCCAACCTGCGGTTTTGGAGACCGCTGCTCTGCCAATTGAGCTACTGGCCTACTATTTCTCTAAAGGTCATCGGTACCGTAAATTCTCGTTGATGATAATATAAGGGGCTTAAGCTTCAGGCCCTTTAGCTTCGCTGTATCTAGTGAAATAACTTAGAAACACTAAAGACGACTTAGCCGGAACACCCTTTTGGGTGCTCCGGCTAAGCAAATAGTCTTTCGAATTTACTCGAAGATCTTGGCTACAACGCCCGCGCCTACTGTACGTCCACCCTCTCGGATAGCAAAGCGCAGACCTTCATCCATCGCGATTGGCGCTATCAGGGTCACAACCATATTCACGTTGTCACCTGGCATGACCATCTCAACGCCTTCTGGCAGCTCACATGCACCTGTCACATCCGTAGTACGGAAGTAAAACTGCGGTCTGTAGCCCTTGAAGAATGGTGTGTGGCGTCCGCCTTCATCCTTGTTCAGGATATACACTTCAGCTTCAAACTTCGTATGAGGTGTTACTGAGCCCGGCTTACCCAATACCTGGCCACGCTCAACGTCTTCACGCTTAGTACCACGCAGCAGAACACCAACGTTCTCGCCTGCACGGCCTTCGTCCAGCAACTTACGGAACATCTCAACACCAGTACAGACTGTCTTCTGTGTGTCTTTGATACCAACGATGTCCAATTCATCACCTACGTTTACAATTCCACGCTCAATACGGCCTGTTACAACAGTACCGCGACCGGAGATTGAGAATACGTCTTCGATTGGCATCAAGAATGGCTTCTCAACGTCACGAACCGGATCCGGGATGTAGCTGTCCAGTGTCTCAACAAGCTTCTGTACAGATGGCACACCGATATCAGAAGTATCGCCTTCCAACGCCTTAAGCGCAGAACCGATGATGATGGGTGTGTCGTCACCCGGGAACTCGTATTGATCCAATAACTCACGGATCTCCATCTCTACCAATTCAAGCAATTCTTCGTCATCAACCATGTCCGCTTTGTTCATGAACACAACGATGTAAGGTACGCCGACCTGCAATGACAACAGGATGTGCTCACGCGTCTGTGGCATAGGGCCGTCTGCGGCCGAACAAACCAGGATAGCGCCGTCCATCTGCGCAGCACCTGTAATCATGTTCTTTACGTAGTCAGCGTGACCTGGACAGTCAACGTGTGCGTAGTGACGGTTAGGGGAATCGTATTCAACGTGAGACGTCGCGATTGTGATACCACGCTCTCTCTCTTCCGGCGCATTATCGATCTGGGCGAAATCACGTACTTCACCTGTGCCGTATACTTCCGCGCAAACCTTGGTCAAGGCCGCTGTTAACGTAGTCTTACCATGGTCAACGTGACCAATCGTACCTACGTTTACGTGTAATTTATTTCTTTCGAATTTTTCCTTCGCCATTTTCGACTGCCCCTATCTATTTCTGTTCTTAGCTATTCTAAGCGTCATCAATTAATGTTGATTAAGATTTTCTTCCTATATAAAGAAGGAAGACCTACTTCCGATCTATCTAAACTGACTACCGGCCAAACAAATGGTGCTCACACCCGGAGTTGAACCGGGGACCTCTTCATTACCAATGAAGTGCTCTACCGCCTGAGCTATGCGAGCCGCACACTAGTAATCTCAGCCCCTGTACTGCAACCAACACTAAGGTCGGCCTTTGAATACGTTTTACAGGCTACTCAGGTAGCCTGATCGCATTCTTAAAAGTTCCAATTCTTTAGAGAAATTGGAGCGGGTAGCGGGAATCGAACCCGCGCAACCAGCTTGGAAGGCTGGGGTTCTACCGCTGAACTATACCCGCCTGCAAAATCAACTCCCCTTACTACAAATTAGATGGTGGAGGGGGGTGGATTTGAACCACCGAAGCTTGCGCGTCAGATTTACAGTCTGATCCCTTTGGCCACTCGGGAACCCCTCCCACGTGAACTTCCAAGGGTCAAAATCCCTGGCACTCTCACTCAGGAGCGGCATTTTATGGGAATTGAGTCCCTTGTGCAATCGTTTCACAGAGATTTTCTACAATGCTTAAGTCTGTTCTATCTCCCGTCAATTCTAGCCATGCGGGGTTTTCTAGCGCTTCTTGCTCCAAGACCTGTAACTGAACGCGTATTTCACCCGTAGAACGAGGGATTTCTTCGATCTCGGCGGGGTATCCTAGCTGTAGCACCCTACTCTGGGTGTTCTGGGCGCTAGCCTGTTCAGAGAACACACCCAGGGCTATGCCATTTTCTAGCAGCCCACGGGTGATGAGATAGGTCTCGATCTCCATTTGCGCTGCAGCGATGCTCTCGCTGAGGCTATCGAGTGTGATTGTCGCTATGCCCTGTGAGGAGGCTGGCGGCAGGAAGACGCGGTACTGAGGACTGAGGGGATCACCGCTCAAGGTCACGCTGGCATCAGAGGCAATGCCGCCAATCTCGGCGATGAAGCTTGATGCGTCGTCAACAGAGATGAAGCTAGACACGGTAAAACAAGTCAGAGCAGGCCACTGCTCGAGTTGCAGTTCATACTCGCTGACAAGGGTTAACCCACTATTAAGCAGCGCTCTCGCTGGAGTCGGCACAGAAACAACAACCGGCGACGCACCTAGGCGAAGCCAGACAAAATAGGCAATATTGGCCAACAAGAGGAATATAGCTATATAGCGCATAGGCTAATCCTGCATTCCTTCAATTTTAGGGTCGGGTTGCGGGCAGGCAACATCCAGCCCATCGAATACCAGCGAAGTAGCAATCTCACTGTCTTTGAGTCCCGCAAGCGTATGCAGCAGCTGTGCATCTCCGCCAGCAAAGTAGGTTTTTACAGCCCCACCAAGTCTCAGCGATTCGAATTGCTGTCTAATTGTTGCCAGCAGCGCAGTTACTGTGCCATTAAACACAGCCTCATCTGTCGAATGGCCCAGCTCTTCAGCATGATCAGAATAATCCTTGCGTAGCCGGATGGAGGTATTCAATTCTAGGCTACTGCGCATAAGGTTTAGACCAGGAATAATATAGCCTCCCTGATGCAGACCCTGGGCATCCACGACATCGATAGTAAACGCGGTCCCGCTATCGACAACCATACAGGCGCCCCCAGCCCTTCGAAAGGCGGCCAACATGGCCAGCCATCTATCGATACCCAACCTACTCACATCTGCATACTGATTAGTCACGCCACCGCAGCTGCGGCTCACTTGCGCTCGTAACAACTCGACCCGATAGTTTGATTCAACCCAATCTTCAAGCTTTGCATTCACGTCACCGCTGCGCACACTGCACATACGCGCCATCGAAATTTCGGTTTCTAACTCTGGCAGTTGCTGCAATTCCTCGAAGCCTGGAACGTGACCCTCCTTGATGGAAGCCAGGGTGTCGGCCGCCACCAATCGCCATTTTATTCGTGAATTACCTACATCGAGCTCTAATATCATTGTCTAGTCTAGTAGTTAAGAAAGTGGATGCAATGAGGGAAATATCTCCCCCGAGGTGATTGACTGAGTCCCACTGCTCGTCTGAACCAGCAGCGATCCATCCGCACCCACACCTAGGGATTTGCCAATGATACGACTTTCACCGTTTTGAATCACGATATCGCTTAGACGGTAGCAGTCCAGCTCATTCCAACGCCGGGAAAAGTTTGAAAAACCGTTTCTTTCGTAGTCATACAAGTTTCTACATAGCTGATTCAAGAGCGCGGCGAGCAGCGCCTCCGGGGTCGGCAGTTCGCCGACAATACTCTGCAGATCGACTACCGGCCTATCTATACTCGAGATCGAATCTGCTGGCAGATTGATATTGACTCCGATACCAAATACAAGAAAACGTGTCGCCTCTTTGAGTTGCAACTCAAGCAAAATGCCCCCTAGCTTCCTCTTTTCATAGAGCACATCGTTGGGCCATTTCAGTGTTAATTTCGCGGCACCCAGCTCATGCAGTGCTTCAACCACGCTAATGGCTGTAACCAGACTAAGGCTCTGCAAGGCACTTGCCTCAAGAGGGAAGCTACGAGTCAGAGAAAAATACAGGCCTGCGTTTTTCGGACTAAGCCATTGACGACCTCGGCGCCCCCTGCCGGCAGTTTGCGAGCTGGCAACCACAAGACGATTCTCTGTAGCACCCGATTGAATCTGCCGCAATGATTCTGAATTCGTAGAATCTATTTCATCAAAAATCTGCACTTTACTTATGGATTGCTCGGCCTCTACATTTAGCAGGTTTCTAAGTACGTGTTCGTTCATGAAATTAATAACTCTTCAGCAATCTACAATATTGTTTAAGCAAGCATGCATAGTTACATCAGGCCTTTTATATGTGGAGACTTCTATTTCACAAGGCTTCTATCTGACAAAACGTGGCAAAGGTCAAAAACACACGCGGCATAAAAAAAGGAGCGCGGACATTGCTTAAGACAGCATCCTATCGCTCCTTCTTTATTACGGGTTACTGGATAAAACCAGCGCTACTACTCCCCGCTACTTGCAGCATCCGCTGATTCAACAGCGATCTCACCGCTTCTGAGTTTAGAGATCACACCAAGCGCTTCCAGCATAACCATGATGCTGGTAATCATTACCAGCACCTCGATAATCACCAAGGCCCACTGGGCGTTCTGATAATGCTGCACGATATACCAGCACGAAGCCCAGAACGCCATGACGAAGATAAATATCATCGGCGCCAAGATAAATTTTGGCGAGCGCCCCAGTCGCATGAGATAAACAGCGATCAATAGCAGGGTCATTGAAGCCAATATCTGATTGGTTCCGCCGAATACAGGCCAGATTAGCGCGCCACCGTCACCTGGATAGCCTCCTGCTGAAACACCGAACGCCAACATCAGGCAGGCCGCGATCGCAACCAGTGTTGAGATGATGTTGTTCTTCAGTGGCTTGATGTTATAGATGCTACCCCATTCTTGAATAATGTAGCGCTGCAGACGCAGACCAGCATCCATCGTTGTCCCTGCGAACAGCACTACCATCACGGCAAGCATCGTCTGAGAGAAAGCTATGGGGATGCCCCAGCCGGTAGAGATCAATATGGCTCCACCGTCGATGAAGCCTTTCTGGCCCGGGCCGCTGGCATAGCCAGAATAGATCGCATCCCAGTCTGCGCCCGTAGCCGCATACAGAGAACCGGTCACAGCCACAATTGTAATCAAAGCCAGCGAGCCTTCTCCGAGGGCACCGAGATAGCCTACAAAACGTGCGTCTTTCTCGTTGCTTAATTGCTTGGAGCTAGTGCCGGAAGACACGATGCCGTGGAATCCAGACAATGCACCACAGGCAATGGTTACAAAAAGAATTGGCCACAACGGGGGAGTATCAACCGCCAGGTTTGGATTGAATGCGGGAGCAGACACATTAGGCATGGCGATGAATACGGCGCTGTATAGCACAAACAAACCTAAGACTAATTGTGCGCCATTAATATAATCACGCGGTTGCAGCAATAGCCAAACCGGCAACATGGAGGCAATACCCGCATAGACAAACAACAAGATAATCCAATTGCCGTTAGCACCAAGACCAAAGATATCCCCTGGCAATTCCAGAGGCATCACACTACCAACATAGATAGTGAAGTAGAGGATAGCTACACCGATGACTGAGATCAGCAACAGATTGAAGTTCTTACGAATCAATATGCCGATGGCAATCGCTACCGGAATGGCGGCCCAGGCAGGGAATACAGAAGAGGGAAAGATAACCATGTCTGTCGCAATGATGGTCGCAAACATCGCATTTACTAGCACCAGCAGCAAAAAGATGATAACCATGAACAATGCCGAGGCACGCTTGCCGATCACATCAGAGGAAAGCGCCCCGATTGATTTTGCGCCATGCCGCGTGCTCGCCCACAGGGCTCCCATGTCGTGCACACCGGCGAAAAATATAGAACCGAAAGTCACCCATAATAAAGCCGGCACCCAACCCCAGTAGACAGCAATGGCCGGGCCGACAATTGGTGCAGCACCGGCGACAGCCGTAAAGTGCGCACCCCAAAGCACGAACTTATTGGTGGGCACATAATCGACACCATCATTCACACGATGGGCCGGTGTCACGTAATCAGGATCTAACTGGTAGATTTTTCCAGCGATGAACTTGGAGTAGACGAACCAGCCAAAAGAAAAACCGACTAGCCCGAAGATGACGATGAAGATCGAGGACATAAAGCGTTCTCCAGGATTATTATTATGAATTCTAAGTCATCATAGCAAGTTAGCGACCAGCGATACAACGTAAAGTCGCGGAATTACTGGCTTTGTTTGGGAATTCTAAATTCTGTTATCCGCTTGATTTCTCGATATTTATACGGCTTGGTAATCCATATTTCAGAACTCATTCGCTTGCGCGCTAGCACCCCACAGCACGAAGCGAAAACGCGCGGCTGAAAGCTTCATTCACAATATTCCCAGGCATCTCGGATGCGAGCCAGCAGTGGCGGGGTGATTTCAACTAAACGATCCCAGCCGCAGGCTAGGTAAACGGGAATTACGCCGCCGCTCTAGGCGGACCAGGTAGCCCAGCTGGAAGTAGTCTCTACCACTATTACCAGGCGAAAAAAAACCCGGTCACAATATGGCCGGGTTTTTCCAAACTAAGCGACGCTTAGTTTGAAGGTGTCGCCGAATGGTATGTCCAGTAACCAATGAACATCTCATCCCAGCTTTGCAGTCCAAACGTTAGCTCCTGAGAAGGATCAGGATTCGCCGGATTGTACTGCGAGTTATCGAATGCTCCAGTCACGTGTACTTTAGTGCCGGCCTTAATCTGAACTGGCTCTTCCAATTCGTAAGTAGGCTGCCATGCATAGCTGTAGTTTGGAACGCTAAGCAGATCGGTCATCGAACCATCGTCATTTTCCATGGCGAACTTCATGTCCTTGCCGCGAAAGTGCATGTGCGCACGCAGACCGGTTACTACTACGTCTTCATCGAATACATACTGAGCATGTGATTCGTAATCCTGATCGTAGGCCGGGATGCGGAACTGCGAGGCTACCGAACGAGTGAAGTTCTCGTACTTCGGTGGTTCGTCGTACATGTAAAGACCAATGAGTGTTTCGTCAGTTGTCGCTTTACCGTTAGTTGTGAAGTGAAACTGCATGGACAATTTGTGATCCTTGGGGATGTACACGCCCGTATCCTGACGGAAAGTCATGGCGTCCACTTTACCCGGGGCATAGCCCTCAAGGAATCGACGGGCAACAGAAGTAGTATTGCCTTCACCACCGTCGAAATTTTCGGCAGGCGCTGTTACATAGGTCAGGAGGTGGTGAAGAACTGATTCATCGCCAGGGATAAACTGTACCGCTTTAACCCACTTGTCTTCGTCGAAAGGTAGCTCAACATCGACATCGATATAATCCAGTACGCCCGTTGCCGGGATCTCCATTTTCGGTGCCTTAACAATGAAGTCTGGCTCACCCAGGCTCCATTCTTTCCAGTTAGGCATTTCGACTTCGGTCAATGGATCGATCGCCGAGGCACCACGCGGTGCGCCTGCATCTATCCAATGCACAAGAGTCTGCAGATCGGCATCGCTCATGTAACGCGCGTTGCTGAAATGACCAATATTTGGGTCAACCTGTGTAGGCGGCATTCGCTTGGTAAGCAGCACCTCACGAATCATCGGTGACCAGCCTTGCAGCATCAGGTGACTGTCCATTGCGAAAGGTCCAATTCCACCTTCGCGATGACAAGTAGCACACTGCTCAACGACGATTGGAGCTACTTCAGTTGCGTAATCGGGCGTGGCACTTGCATGTGTCTCTTTCACTGGATATTGCAGATCACATCCAACGGCATCAACAATCATTGTGCTATCGACAGTGCCAGCTAGTTCGATGGACAGAGTCGCCGCAGCATTAGCTGCCGGTCCGCGATAGAGAATAGTCAGTCGCTCGGGGTCAAGCACAACGATTTCGCCGGCTTTACTCAGGGACAAGGTTTCAGAAACTATCTGCCCGTCATCGAGCAACAACGGCAGATCGGAACCTAGTGCTGACTTAGCGGCTCGAATAGTCTCGATGTTGGATTCTGATGAAGAATTGATCAGCGCGAAGGCTATGCCCTGCTCATTCCACTCAGAGGCCATAGCCTCAAGACTGGAAACTGAGGAATTGATCGCTGCGCAGCTGCTATCGAAAGACATTAGTACCAATGCCTCTTTGTTGCGGTAACGACTCAACTGGTGAAAATCACCATCACTGTCCAATAGGCCAAAATCGCCCACTCTATCTGGCAGGGCGAAGGCTGACGTCGCCAAAACTGACGCGATCACAGCTGTACCGATTCCTAATACTCTCTTCATTTTCCAGGCTCCAAGAAGCTTTTTATTAACCCTAGCAGTGTAGCCCAAACAGGGTTAAAAATGCACTGGGAATGATTACTTTTTGTAACAGAACGTCGTGACTAACAGACTGTTTATCGAGGTTTTCGAGCAGCTTGGGGGAGTAAAACTCTATATTTAAGGCCCTATCAGCCGGGGTCTAGCTTCAAAACACAATAAAAAAAGGGCCTGCTGGCCCTTTTTTAGTGAAGACACTTAATCAGCGAAACAGTAGCTAGTTGCCAGTCTTATTATAGGAGAGATAGCCAATAAACATCTCGTCCCAACTTTGAGCGCCTCCCCTGACTACCGCGGCAGGATCTGGATTTCCCAGGTTGTATTGCGAGTTGTCAAAAGCACCCTCGATCATCACCCTGGAGCCAGCCGGCAGCAGCATGGGCTCGGAGAGTCTATAGGTTGGCTGCCAGGCGAAGTTATAGTCAGGGACATTGATAATCTGATCCTTGCTTCCATCGGGGTAGACGACACTGAAGCGCATACGCTTGCCGCGATAGTGCATATGCGGACGCAAACCATGCAGCATCACTTCGTCTTCGAAGGCATAGGATGCGCTCATCTGGTGATCGACGGCACCCGGTGGAATCTCGATATTACGACCACCATGGCTCAGAGAGTAGGTAGAGTATTGAAACTCAGGTTTCTCATCGGCGAAATACAGGCCAAGCTTTGTGCTATCCGTCGTTTCCTTGCCAAATGTCGTGTAGTGCAGAGACATCTGCACCGCGGAACCCCGGGGTACAAACATGCCAGTATTCTTCGGATAGGTTACCGCTTCATCCTTGCCCGGCGCATAGCCTTCCAGAAACTCTCTGTAGTTATCAGTCTCACCCTCAACGATTTCTTCGGCATAGTCTGCTGGAACAATATAGCTTAGCAGGTGATGAAGAACGCGACGGTCACCCGGCAGATGTTGGACAGACTTCACCCAGACATCATCTTCGAAGGGTAGATTGATGGTGACGTTTTCATAGTCGAGAACACCGGTGGCGGGTACCGTAAATGCCGGAACTTCGACGATATAGTCAGGCTCTCCCAGTTCCCACACGGATTCTGGCGGCTCGATCAGCGTCAAGGGGTCCACTTCGCTGACTCCGCGCGGCGACCCTGCGTCAATCCAATGCACCAGAGTCTGCAGCTCATTAGCATTCATATAACGTGCGTTAGTGAAATAATTTACATTCGGATCCACCTGCGCTGGAGGCATGCGCTTCGTCATCATGACTTCTTTCATCATGGGCGACCAACCCTGAACCATCATATGAGAATCCATGGCAAATGGCGCTATCCCACCCTCAATATGACAGCTGACGCATTTCTCTTGCAGTATAGGAGCAACCTCAGTTGCGTAATCAGGTGCCGCACTGGCGTGGTGGTCTCTTGCCGGAAATTGTAGTGCGCAACCGGCAGCTTCGGTAGTAATGGTCTGCTCTATGGCTGCAGCCTCACCAGCAACTGCCTTCGCTAGCACGTCAGCAAAAACAGTAGTTCCTTCCACCGCTTCTATACTGAGCCCGGGGCGTGCTCGGACTGGATCGATGTCCAACCCGCCGCGATATAAAATCTGACTACGCGTCGGTTCCAGCACAACAATCTCGCCAGCCTTGCTAAGACCAAGACTCTCTGCAACCAGCTGACTGTCATCCAGCAGGATTGGTATATCGAAATTATGGAGTTGATCCATTAGGCGGACCTGATCCAGGCTGTCTTCTGCGCTAGAGTTAATTGCCACGAAACTAACGCCCTGACGCTCCCATGTAGTTCGTAACAAACGATACTTGTGTAAGCGTTCGACATTCTCCTCGCAGTTGGCCGCGGTCGAAATAATCACTACCGCTTTACTATCACCATATTTCTGTAACTGGTGGTAAACACCCTCGTGATCGATTAGGGCAAAATTTCCAACACGTTCGGCGCTAGCATGTGACTGAATCGTGAACACACAACTCAATGTTAGGAGCAGTAATACGCTTAAGTTTTTATTCGTGTTATTCGTGCTGTTGTTCTTTTTCATGGGGATAACCTTTCGGTAGAAGGTCGTTGCCAGGGTCCTGCGATACTCATTTTCATAGCAACGATCGAGCAGAATCTGAATCTGCTCACTAAGAAAATTTTCTGGAGCTCAAGCTTAGCCCAATCCGACAACAGGCAGATACCGATAGACTGTAAGGCTTTGTGACAAATTGAAACTAGGCGAGCTGCCGGAATTGAAATATATACCATATAATTCAATTACTTGGAAAAGCATGGAGCCGGCACAGCCTAGAGGGTCTGAGCTAGCTCTTGGCGTCTCGGCTCACGCCATAGCTAGACACCCTCTCAACCAGAGAGAAGCGGCGGAATAATTCATACATTCCCCAGAGCACAAACGCGATGAGAATCAGCATCATGCCCCAACGCATCAGCCCTACAAAAAATAGGGAATCGATGATCGGCATCTGCAACTGGAATTGCCCAAGAGAATTGCCACGATCCAGCATCCAGTGCCAGGCGCTGTGGGCTAGTAATGCCGAGAGCAAAATAGTACCGATGCGCTCTTTGACGAAGTTGCGAAACAGTATATTCAATACCGGGATGACAAGTATCAATACCAGAATCTGACCCAGTTCCACACCTATATTAAAAGCCAACAGCGAGGAGAATAAATGCCCACCAGCAAATTGCAGGGTGTCGCTAAAGAGGAAGGAGAAACCAAAGCCGTGCACCAGCCCAAATCCGAACGCAGCTACCCAGCGGTGCTCCAACTTCGCTCCGATTATATTTTCGAAGGCCATATACACAATCGAGAGCGCTATCAAAGTTTCGATTAAAGGAGGAAACCAAAGCGCATTGGGTGCCATGCCGAAAGCCGAACTGATGAGTGTAAGCGAGTGTGCAATCGTGAACGATGTTATTACCGGTATCAGCGCACGCACGCTGCGCAGGGGAATGACCAGGCAGAATAGAAATAGAAGATGGTCAAGCCCTTCCAAGATATGCTCGAAACCCATCTTTACGAAGCGGAATGCCGCCTGATGCCAGCGGGGATCTAACTGTACGATACCAGGATTGCCAAGATAATTAAATACCCTCTCCGCACCCGAGGGCACCAGAAAGCGCAGCACTGTTGTTGTCTGATTGGACAGGGTTCCTATCTCGGGGTTCACAGAAAACTGAGACTCTTCGGACGTTATGGGATAGGTCACCATGACATCCAGAACACCCTGACGCCAGAATAGATCGACGGAGTCATCTAGCGGTGGGCTGAGGATATTCTCCAAGGCATCGTCGTAGGTGGTAAATGAACGATCTGAAGGCAGCGAAACACGAACTGTTTCCAGCTGCTTCTCGGTGAGCTCCTCTCCGTTCTCATAGAAGTGCATGGATTCTGTAATATAGACGCGGGCGGCATCGTTGAGCGCGAAATCCGCCTCTGAGATCTGAATATAGCCTGGGCCTCGCAACGGAAAGCTGATCTCGCTGAATGCCTCCATAGGCACGCGCAGCAGAGCCGTCAGCTGATTTCCGTCGGGTTTGACGAATGCATATACAGTGACACGGCTCGGGATATCGTGAGCGGTGCTAAGAGTTGGAAACAAAGTCGCCATTAGGAACAGGCATGCCGTCGCTAATTTCTTAACCGAAATAGAGGATATTTTTGTGCTAAATAGTTTCATGGTTTCTTTTAATTTATTATTAATTTCAATTAGATAGGATATATGCTACGGAGGTCGAAAGGTACACTAAAAACGCACCAATAGCGCTACATTCTCGAACATCACCAGGCTGTTACAAATACTTACATGCAGCCTCCGGAAAATTTGGCCTGTGAGTATACTGTCTCCAAAGAAATGAGTATACTCGGCCTTGCTCTGAGAGTTTAAACCCCCCGCAATTCGGGCATTGAGAGGAAAATAAGAATGACAAAGATGAAGCTATTCATAGGTGCAACACTCGTCGTTGCACTGGTTGTCCTTGGAGTAGGACAATCAAAATTACAAGAGCCAAGCA